>Ga0272444_10000446_pt1 | contig 44560 bp, 41 predicted proteins | sample SSMForm13_FD_201033 | JGI IMG/M metagenome (GOLD analysis project Ga0272444, IMG submission 201033) | Marine sediment archaeal communities from Little Sippewissett salt marsh, Falmouth, MA, United States - SSM-Form-13 | ecosystem: Environmental > Aquatic > Marine > Wetlands > Sediment ... | reverse complement strand
TCGCTGGTGACGGCGAGCAGCGCGCCCAACTGTGGCGCGCCTGTCAGGCTGACGCCCGGACCCATGTCCGGCGCGGACATGACGGCCGTCACCTCGTCGGTCGCCGGGTTCCACTCGATCAGACGGGACTCGCCCTGCGCGTCGGATGAGCCGGACAGCAGATATACCTTCCCGTCCATGTAGGCTGCGCCGTACTTGATCCACCGGGCGTCTTCCGGGACGGGCACGGTGTCCTGGTCGAGTATCTCGCCGGTATCGGCGTCGATCTCCCATATCTGCGGAGTGAAGTCGGACGGGCCGGTCGCCTGGACGTAATAGACCACTCCGGGTCCGTAGGCGATCTCTCCGGGCGGATAGGTGTCCGGAAGATGAATCATGTTGAGCGTTTCGCCCGTAATCGGGTCGCGCTCGACGATCTTTCTTGCGAAGGATATCTCCTGGGCCAGCGGGTCCCCTCCACCGGCGGGGGTGTCGCTCACCTGGCCGTAGGTGTCATCCCCCCAGGAGACGAGCGACCCGTCCTCGCGCAGCGCGAGGCTGTGGTAGTCCCCGGCCGCGACGGCTACAAAGTCTTCGCTGGTCGGCGTGCCGCTGACCTGCCCGCAACTGTCGTCGCCCCATGAGATGATCTGCCCGTTTTCACGCAGCGCCAGGCTGTGATACGCCCCTGCCGCGATGGCGACGAAATCCATGTAATTCGGCGCCCCGCTGACCTGTCCGCAGCTATCATCGCCCCATGAGACGATTTCTCCATCAACGTAGTAGTCTTCCGCGAGGCCCAGACTATGCCCGTGCCCGGCCGCCAGAGCCACACAGAAGTCAACTACCGGTGTGTCGCTCACCTGCCCGTGGCTGTCGTTGCCCCATGAAGAGAGCGAGTCGTAGTGCCTGGTGCCGGCCAAGCTATGGTGGCGTCCGGCTGCGATAGCTACAAAGTCGTCGTCCGTCGGCGTGCCGCTGACCTGGCCATGACTGTCGCTTCCCCACGCAGCAATGGATCCGTTGCCGTTGAGCGCCAGGCTGTGGGCCTCCCCGGCCGCGATTGCGATGTAGCTACCGTCTGTCGGCGTTCCACTGACCTGTCCGGAGCTGTCATCGCCCCAGGAGACGATCGACCAGTCCGGGCGAAGGGCCATACTGTGGTGTCCCCCGCCGGCGACGGCCCTGAAGGGCTCGCCTGTCGGCACATCGCTGACCTGCCCGCAGTCGTCCAGGCCCCAGGCGACCAGCGACCCGTTCCTACGGATCGCCAAGCTGTGGCCGCCACCGGCGCCGATGGTCCTGAAGCCCGGGGACGCCTCTGCGGATCGCTCAAGAACAAACAGCCGTTCTTTCGTATTTGTGGGCCGCCATTTGTCTTTGGACATTTGGCGAATGAGAAAATCTCCGGCCGCGACACCCTCGAACCGATAAACGCCCTTCTCAGTCTCCGGGTCTATCTGTCCGTCGCCATCCAGATCGATAGTGCTCGTTGTGCACGTATCGAGCACCTCAAAGGTGGCCGGGTCGATCAGCTCGACAGCCCATCCATTAAGCGGCAACTCCCCCGCGTCGCGCAGGCCATTCCTGTTCAGGTCATGCCAACAAACGCCCACGATCTCCCCGTCTGGGTCCTGCCCGGCCAGTGCGACGGCAAGAGCCGCGAACGCTCCCAGTGCTACCAGAAATCTGCATATATGCTTGCCCTTCATCGCATGCTCCTCTTGCATGTGCGGTTCGTTTCCGCCTTCGCCCGAGCTCTTCAGTCCCAGAAACCGCCCCACCAAGGCGTCACGCGGCCGTAAGCGCCCGGTATGTTGTACATTGACTCTTCCACAGTGATGATGTCATCCTCGGTCGTGCTCTCGCTATGGCCGTCGTTGAACATGATGTTTACGAAGTCTCCGGCAGGACCGTGCCTCTCGGCGTACCACCGGTCCGCCTCGTGAATGTGGTCGAAGGCGAAGATCCAGGAGTCGGCAAACAGGTAGCATTCCGCCGGCCTGGGAATGTCCCACAGGCTGGGCCAACTCCAGGCCGCCCTTCGGCAGTTCAGTCCATAGCTGCCCTGCACGGAAATTCCCCAAAGTGTGGTCCATTCGCCGTACGCCTCACGTTCGAACCTGCTTAGGTCCCCTTCCGGGTCGGCTGACGGGCAGGTGAACGTGTCCGTCTCCGCCACGTAGGAGCGCGGCGCTTGCCAGTGCGGGTCGCCGGCTTCCTCGTAGTCCGGGTGACCGTCCAGCATCTCCCTCGGGTAGGTGCACAGGTGCTGGTTCCATGTGGTCGAGTGGTCGTCCGGATCGCCGTGATCGGCAATCGGCTGGCCCGGCTGGGACGAGTCGCGCATGCTCCTGCACTTCGGCATTGCCCCTCCCCAGTCGCTCGCATAGAGCGCCAGGCCCTTGTAGATGCTGGACTGGTTCTGGAGGCACATGGCGTCGGTGGGCGTGTCATGAAGCAATGTGATCGCCGGAATGACCGTCCCGGCAAGGATCGCTATGACAGCGATTACCACCAGCAGTTCGACAATGGTGAAAGCCGGTCGGTTTGACATTTGGTCTTCTCCCTTCGCTTCGGCCGCGAGATGCTCCAAAGCCCTAGTGCAACTCGCCCCGGCAGCTTCTTGCCTTGCTTGTCCCGGTTGCTGGAACGGACTGACCCAGGCATCAGGCACACCTGCCTTGGGCCACCACCTTGAACTACCCTACTTCTCCGTCCCACACGCATGGATTGTACGCTCGAACCCGAATGCCGGCAAGTGGCAACATCAGCCTTGACCGGGCGCGCCGCAGTTACGGACTATCGACCGAAAAGCCTTGCCGTCAGTTCCGCCACTTGCCTGCCGTAGTCGCGGCACTGGCCCTGGCAGCGTTCGTCCATGTCTCCGATGGCGACCGGTCCGTAGTGGTCCCCGGTGGCGCTTCCCTGAACGACCATCCCATGGACGAGCATTGCCTTAAGGATGTCCATCACCGTTGTCTCGTTCCCCCCGCCGATATTTGCGCTGCTGGCGAAGGCGCCGCCGATCTTGCCGGCAAGGCGTCCGTGGAATGCGACTGATTCGTCAATGAGGTGCTTGACGCCGGCGGCCATGGAACCGTAGTAGGTCGGAGAACCGATGATTATCGCGTCGTAATCGAGCAGGTCTCCGGCGTCGAGCTGGTCTATGGACTTGACCTGGGTTAGAACCTTCCCTGTCTCATTGGCGGCCTGGGCGATGGCATCGGCCATGTGCTGAGTGTGCCCTGTGCGCGAGTAGTAACACACCAGCATCCTAGGTTGATCGGACCCATCGCTCATGGAAAGCTCCTTCCTTGGCCTGGCCGGGCAAGCTCAAACCGCTTCGACAAGTGTAACCGCACACGTCCTTCAGTCTCCGCTAAATACTAGGCAAGCACTTGGACCGTAACGCAAGAACGGGCCTGCCGCAAAGCAGACCCGCTGTGGAATGGAGCTGCGGGGATTCGAACCCCGGACCTTCTGCATGCCATGCAGACGCGCTCCCAACTGCGCTACAGCCCCGCGCTGCATTCTTTTACCAGACCATCGCCCATCCGTCAAGCGAGACTGCGCAGTCTTTCGGGCACGGGCGAGGACAGGCGAATATTGGGCGCGAAGCTTGAAATCCCCGGATGGGTGCAGCAAAATACAGATTGGCGTTTTCGCCCCGTTCGGCTGCCGTCGCGGGACGCCTGTGCGGGCCCTTAGCTCAGCGGTTAGAGCAGTGGACTCATAATCCATTGGTCGAAGGTTCGAATCCTTCAGGGCCCACTTACGCTCCTCGGAGCAAAACGTATCGCGCTCCCGACGGCCCGCCGGCACCCCGGCGGGCCGTCGCGTTTCCGGCCAGTATCCAAAGGGGTTTGCAGGCCCTGCCGGATGCCACGCCGCCGCACGTTTGGACGCGCCCCACCCCCAAACGCCCCGTTTCGGCCCCCGATCTCTCTCTTTCGGCCTGGAATCTCTGTTTGGCTTGGTCAACCCCCCAGCGCGTCCAAGGCTACGCAAGTCGTTGTCCTGAAGGCATCTGCTTTAATCGCCGCCTTTCGGGCCGAATCGGGTTCGAAACGACATGGCAGCTCATGCAAGTGCAACGGCAAACCGCTCGACGAAGGCCGGATCAGCAGCAGAGAGTCAGTAATTGACAGCAATCGGCAGAAGCGGTTACTATCTCGACCATCCTGTCGAAGTACACGGGGTGGTGATCGTCTTGTGCGAAGAGGAGCTACGCATGGCCGAGTCGCAGGACACGGTGCTGACCATCGATCAGTTGGCCGAGTATCTGAAGTTGTCGAAGTCGTCGCTCTACCACTTGGCCCGGCGAGGCGAGATTCCGGGCCAGAAGATCGGTCGCCACTGGCGGTTCCACAAGGCTGCCATCGACAAGTGGCTCGGGCAGAGACGAAAGCAGAAGAGTTAGAGGAAGACGATATGGAAAACCAGTTCTTCGAACATCCGATCCTCAACTCTCCCTATGAATGCCCCAGCCAGCACTGGGAGCTCGACGAGCACGGTCAACCTACGCAGAAGATCATCCCCGCGCGACGACGGGCGGAATTCATCACGCCGATTCCCAAGCCCAGGAAGCGGAAGCATTCGACGCGGCAGCAGGAACTGGTGTTTGACGAAGGCAAGGGGCTATCGACACAGGAGCAGCAATACGACCCAACGTCGATCATCAATGCCGTCCGTAATGAGGTCGACCGTTGGCGGGCGTGGCCGAACCCCAGCCAGTGGCAGGTCACGCCGGAGACGGCGCGCCTCCTCCAGCACTGGCGACACCACAAGTTCAGCGGCTTTCGGCCGTTCTTCTGCCAGGTCGAGGCGGTGGAGACTGCCATCTGGTTGTGGGAAGTAGCCCCCAAGCTTGGTAAGGCCGGTCGGCAGTTTCTCGACCATCTCAAAGCGGCGAACGATCAGGCCAACCCCGAACTGCTCCGCATGGCTCTGAAGCTGGCCACCGGCGCGGGCAAGACGACCGTCATGGCCATGCTCATCGCCTGGCAGACCATCAACGCGGTGCGCCGGCCCAACAGCAAGAAGTTCACTCGTGGGTTCCTGGTCGTCACGCCAGGCATCACGATTCGAGACCGTCTTCGCGTCCTGCAGCCCAACGACCCGGACAGCTACTACCAGAGCCGCGAGTTGGTGCCCAACGACATGCTGGCCGACCTGGATCGGGCCAAGATCGTCATCACGAACTTCCACGCCTTCAAGCTCCGCGAGCGGATGGACCTGTCAAAGGGCGGCCGCTCGCTTCTCCAGGGCCGAGGCGAAGATCTGAACACGCTGGAAACCGAAGGCCAGATGCTCCAGCGGGTCATGCCCGACCTGATGGGCATGAAGAACATCCTGGCCCTGAACGACGAAGGCCATCACTGCTATCGCGAGAAACCCAACGGCGAGGATGAAGGTGAGCTGAAGGGCGATGATCGGGCGGAAGCCGAGAAGAACAACGAGGCGGCTCGCGTGTGGATTTCAGGCCTGGAAGCCGTCAATCGCAAGCTCGGCCTCGCCCAGGTGGTGGACCTGTCCGCGACACCGTTCTTCCTGCGCGGCTCCGGCTATGCCGAGGGCACGTTGTTCCCCTGGACGATGTGCGACTTCTCACTCATGGACGCCATCGAGTGCGGTATCGTCAAGCTGCCCCGCGTGCCGGTGGCCGACAACATCCCCGGCGAGGAGATGCCCAAGTTCCGCAACCTGTGGGAGCACATCGGCAAGCGCATGCCGAAGAAGGGACGCGGCAAGGCGAAGACGCTCGATCCCCTCAGCATTCCGGTCGAGCTCCAAACGGCGCTGGAAGCTCTGTACGGCCACTACGAGAAGACATACGAGCTGTGGCGGCAGGCCGGCATCAAGGTTCCACCGTGTTTCATCGTCGTCTGCAACAACACCTCCACGTCCAAGCTCGTGTACGACTACATCTCCGGCTTCCACCGTGAAAACGACGACGGTTCGACCACGCTGGAGAACGGCAGGCTTGAGCTGTTCCGCAACTTCGACGAGCACGGCAACGCGCTCGGTCGTCCGCGAACGCTCCTGATCGACAGCGAGCAGCTCGAGTCGGGCGATGCCCTGGACAAAAACTTCCGCGACCTCGCCTCCGACGAAATCGACCGTTTCCGCCGCGAGATCGTCGAACGCACCGGCGACCGCCGCCAGGCCGAGAATCTCACTGACCAGGACCTGCTCCGCGAGGTCATGAACACCGTGGGCAAGGAAGGCCGCCTGGGCGAATCTATCCGCTGCGTGGTTTCCGTCTCCATGCTGACCGAGGGCTGGGACGCTAACACCGTCACGCACGTGCTGGGCGTGCGGGCATTTGGGACGCAATTGCTCTGCGAGCAGGTCATTGGCCGGGCGCTTCGCCGCCAGTCCTACGACCTCAACGAGGAGAACCTCTTCAACGTCGAATACGCCGACGTGCTCGGCATCCCGTTTGACTTTACGGCCAAGCCCGTCGTCGCGCCGCCCCAGCCGCCCCGTGAGACCGTTCAGGTCAAGGCCGTCCGCCCGGAGCGTGACGCTTTGGAGATTGAGTTCCCCCGCGTCGAGGGCTACCGCGTTGAGCTGCCCGAGGAACGGTTGACGGCAGACTTTAATGATGATTCCGTCCTCGAACTCACGCCCGATCTCGTCGGCCCCTCGATCACGAAGAACGCGGGCATCATCGGCGAGGACGTCGACCTCAGCCTCGACCACCTCGGCGACATGCGCCGCTCCACGCTGCTGTTCCACGTGGCCAAGCGGCTGCTCTACACCAAGTGGCGCGACCCGGGCGAAGACCCCAAGCTCCACCTGTTCGGCCAGCTCAAGCGGATCACAAAGCAGTGGCTCGACACCTGCCTTGTGTGCAAGGGCGACACCTATCCGGCGCTGCTGATGTACCAGGAACTGGCCGACATGGCCTGCGAGCGCATCACGGCCGGCATCACGCGGTCGCTCATCGGCGAGCGGCCCATCAAGGCCGTGCTCGACCCATACAACCCGACCGGCTCGACCGCCTTTGTGAACTTCAACACCTCCAAGAAGGACCGCTGGCAGACGGACGCCCGCCGTTGCCACATCAACTGGGTCATCCTCGACAGCGACTGGGAAGCCGAGTTCTGCCGTGTGGCCGAAGCCCATCCTCGCGTGCGGGCATACGTCAAGAACCACAACCTTGGCCTCGATGTTCCGTACCGCTACGGTTCGGAGATGCGGACCTACATCCCCGACTTCATCGTCCTGGTCGACGACGGCCACGGCGAAGACGATCTGCTCCACCTGGTCGTCGAGATCAAGGGCTACCGCCGCGAGGACGCCAAGGAGAAGAAGTCCACCATGGACACCTACTGGGTGCCCGGCGTGAACAACCTCAAGACCTACGGCCGGTGGGCCTTCGCGGAGTTCACCGAGGTCTACCAGATCAGCAGCGACTTCGAGGCACGGGTCGAGGCCGAGTTCAACCAGATGATCGATGCTGTTACCGAATCACTTGCCGGGGAGGTCGCCAGTGGTTCGCAATGACAGCCCCGAATACCTCGCCGGCCTGCTGCACGAGCTTCGTCAATTGCCCAGGGAGACCGAGTGGGTCGAGTTCAAATGCAACAACGCCAACCCCGAGGAAATCGGCGAGTATATCTCGGCGTTGGCCAACTCGGCGGCGTTGTGCGGCAAAGTCAACGCCTATGTCGTGTGGGGGATCGACAATGACAGCCATGATCTGGTCGGCACAACCTTCTGCCCGTCCAAAGCTAAGAAGGGTAACGAAGAACTGGAGAATTGGTTGCTGCGACTGTTGCAGCCCCGGATCCATTTCCGTTTCATCGAGTTCGAGTTCGATGGAAAGCACGTCTCGATGATCGAGATTCCTTGCGCCGCCCACCAGCCGGTGCAGTTCCAAGGCATCGAGTACATCCGTGTGGGCTCCTACAAGAAGAAGCTCAAGGATCATCAGGAAAAGGAACGTGCCTTGTGGCGGGTGTTTGATGTGACCCCGTTTGAGCAACAGGTCGCGGTCGAACGCCTTGCCCCCGCGGACGTCCTGCAACTGCTCGACTACCCCGCGTACTTCAAGCTGCTGAATGTGCCCCTGCCGGAGAATCGTGACGCCATTCTCTCGCGGCTCGCCGACGACCGCATGATCCAGACTCATCAGGGCGGCCACTGGGACATCCTGAATCTCGGCGCGATCCTGTTCGCATCCGATCTGTCGCGTTTCAAGCATCTGGAAAGAAAGGCTGTGCGCGTCGTTGAGTATGACGGGGAAGGTCGCGTCCGCACCAAGCGCGAACACCAAGGCCACATGGGCTATGCCGCCGGGTTCGAGGGGCTGATCGGCTTCCTTAAGGGCATGCTGCCCGAGAACGAGGTGATCGGCGAAGCGCTTCGCAAGTCGGTCCCCATGTATCCCGAACTGGCCATCCGTGAACTCGTCGCCAACGTCATCATCCACCAGGACTTCACCGTGACCGGGGCCGGCCCGATGGTCGAGGTGTTCGACGGCCGCCTGGAGATCACCAATCCCGGCGAACCGCTGATGGACACCAGGCGTTTTCTCGACACCCCGCCGCAGTCCCGCAACGAAGCGCTCGCCTCGTTCCTTCGGCGGATCGGCATCTGCGAAGAACGCGGCAGCGGCGTCGACAAGGTGGTCTTCCAGACCGAGCTGTACCAGCTCCCCGCGCCCCTGTTCGAGGTGGCTGGCGGCCAGACGCGCGCCGTCCTGTTCGCCCACAAGGCCTTCGCCGAGATGGATAAAGCCGACCGTGTCCGCGCCTGCTATCTGCACGCCTGTCTTCAGTACGTGCAGCGCAAGCAGATGACCAACACCACGCTGCGGGAGCGATTCGGCATCGAAGAAAAGAACCGGGCCCAGGTCTCGCGCGTCATCAGCGACGCCGTCGAGACGGGCATGATCCGCCCCTACAACCCTGAAAGCGAGTCGAGACGACATGCAAGCTACGTTCCATACTGGGCTTAGCGGCATCGACCGGGGCCCCAGGGCTTCCATTTGCTCGCTATTTGACGGCTATTTGACCGCCCTGTCGGCGACCGCTACACCTGGGCCAGCCGGGCCGACGAACCACAAGATATTGGGCCCGAGGCGCGTCCGGCCTATTTGACGCCCATTTGACGCAGCGGCCCCTCGGGCCGGGGAATAGACAGCCATGGCGAAACGAAACAGCAAGAAGCGAAAGACGGTCGAGACGCTCACCCACGAGGAGGCGTCACGCAAGAACATTCCCACGGCCGAGCTCGAATCGGTCGTGCCGGAGCAGCACGCCAAGCTCATCGAAGTCGCCTACGAGCGGGATGCGGCCGGCCTGGAAGAAGAGAAGGCCAATCGCAACCGCGACCTCGACCCTCAACTCGTCTGGCGGGGCAAGGATGAGCAGGACTGGTCGGACCTCATCGTCCACGCGCCGCCGCTGTACATCCAGGAGAAGGTCCACCCCAAGGTGCTGATCGATGACCTGATGCGCCGCACGCAGCAGCAGGAGCACGAAGAGGCTGAGAAGGCCGCGCCCAGTCTGTTTCCCGACCTGTTCGCCGACTTCAACGGCCTGCCCGACGACAACGCCCGCACCGAGTTCTACCAGCACGACGCCAACTGGACCAACCGCATGATCCTGGGCGACTCGCTCCAGGTGATGGCCTCCCTGGCCGAGCGCGAAGGCCTGCGCGGGCAGGTGCAGTGCATCTACATCGACCCGCCGTACGGCATCAAGTTCAACTCGAACTTCCAGTGGTCCACCACCAGCCGCGACGTAAAGGACGGCAACGTCGGGCACATCACCCGCGAGCCCGAGCAGGTTAAGGCCTTCCGCGACACTTGGCGGGACGGCATTCACTCGTACTTGACCTACCTCCGTGACCGACTGACTGTCGGTCGAGATCTGCTGCATTCTTCGGGGGCAATCCTGGTTCAGATAGGCGAAGAGAACAGCCACTTAGTTCGCGCCCTGCTCGATGAAGTCTTTGGGGCCGACAATCTCGTGTCTCAGATCGTCTTCTCCAAGACTGCAGGGGCAACATCAGAGTTCATTGCTGGCACATACGACATGCTGCTGGTGTACGCCAAGGACCGTCAGAAGCTGAAGTACCGCCAGCCATTCGCAGTCAAGCAAGTTGGCGGATTGGGCGGATCGGCGTACACGAAGCTTCGTCTTCCAGACCTGAGTGAGAGGAAACTTAGTGCAGCCGAACAGGTGGGGCTGAAGCCGATTCCCGAAGACGGCAAAGTCTTCAGAATCGACAACCTTACAAGCCAGAGTGTCGGTCGAGACAAGGGTGAGGGGGCTGCTTCATGGTTTGGCGTAGGTTTTGAGGGAAGAACCATTCGCCCGTCGGATCGCGTTCGGTGGAAGACAAATGAACTTGGCATGGATCGGCTGAAAAAAGCAGATAGGTTGAGCGCCACTGCCACGGGTTTGTACTATGTCAGATTCTTCGACGACTTCGCCGCTATTGCGGAGGACAATGTCTGGTCTGACACAGGAGTTGCCGGCTTCACGTCTGAGAAGCGATACGTGGTGGAAACATCAGAGAAGGTGGTTGCCAGGGCTATTCTCATGGTCACCGATCCTGGCGATCTCGTTCTCGATCCGACTTGCGGTTCAGGCACCACCGCCTTTGTCGCCGAGCAATGGGGCCGACGGTGGATCACAATCGACACCTCCCGCGTCTCGCTAGCCTTGGCCAGGGCGCGGATCATGGGGGCCAGGTATCCGTACTACCTGCTGGCCGACTCGCCCGAGGGTCAGGCCAAGGAAGCCGAGATCAGCCGAAGTGAACCGTCGGATGCACCCACGCGCGGCAACATTCGCCAAGGGTTTGTCTACGAGCGCGTGCCGCACATCATGCTCAGTTCGATTGTGCGCAACGCCGAAATCGACGTGATCTGGGATCAGATGCAGCCGGCGGTGGAGAAGGCGCTGGCCAACTTGAACGCGGCGTTGCGGAAGGATCCGCCCAAGCCGTTCAAGGTCACGACCGGCGGCCGAGCGGGCAAGACCGTCGATTTCACCACTCCTGAGGGCAAGACCGTCAAGCTGCCCTCCGGCGAGAATGCCCCGGCTGGCGCGCTGCTGGAATGGGAAGTGCCGTGCGAAGCACCGGACGGCTGGCTCGACGATGCGAAGCAGGCGCTGGAGGAGTTCTGGAAGGCCCGCATCGCCCGACAGAATGAGATCGACGCCTCCATCGCCGCCAAAGCCGACTCCGAATACCTCTACGACAAGCCCTACGAGGACCGCAGCAAGGTGCGCGTGGCCGGGCCATTCACTGTCGAATCCCTCAGCCCGCACCGTGTGATGGACGTGGATGAAAACGACGAGCTGATCGACCCGCAGCAGGCCGGGGCTGAGCCGGTGGCCGACGGCGACGGCTTCGTCGAGATGATCCTGGAGAACCTCAAGACGGCTGGCGTGCAGCAGGCGCACAAGGAAGACAAGATCGACTTCAGCTCGATCAAGGGCTGGCCGGGCACGTACATCTGCGCCGAGGGCATGTATTCCGACGGCAAGGGCGACAGCGAAACCCGGCGGGCGGGCATCTTCATCGGGCCGGAGTTCGGCACCGTCAGCCGCCAGGACCTGGTGCTTGCCGCCCGCGAGGCCGGCGACGCGGGCTTCGACGTGCTGATCGCCTGCGCATTCAACTACGACGCCCACTCGTCGGAGTTCGATAAGCTCGGCCGCATCCCGGTACTCAAGGCCCGGATGAACGCCGACCTGCACATGGCCGACGATTTGAAGAACACGGGCAAGGGCAACCTGTTCGTGATCTTTGGTGAGCCGGACATCGACATCTTCCCCGCCGAGGGCGACGAGGCCGAGGACGGTCAGATTCAGGTGCGGATCAACGGCGTGGACGTGTTCCACCCCAACACCGGCGAAGTCCGCAGCGACGGGGCCGAGGGCATCGCCTGCTGGTTCATCGACACCGACTACAACGGCGAGAGCTTCTTCGTCCGCCAGGCCTACTTCCTGGGCGCGAACGACCCCTACAAGAGCCTCAAGACAACGCTGCGCTCCGAAATCAACGAGGACGCCTGGGAGACGCTGCACAGCGACACCTCCCGCCCGTTCGACAAGCCCGAAGGCGGACGAATCGCGGTAAAGGTAATCAACCACCTCGGCGACGAGGTGATGAAAGTATTCGGGGTGAAGTGACGGACTTCAGCCAAGCAAATGGCTGAATCGAAGGACAACCTGCCCGAACCAGCGGACAGCAAGACCGCGATTTACTCCGCGCCGGGGGGATAGTGTTCGCATCGAGTACCTGCTGCGGGAGGAGACGAATGGCTGAATCGAAGGCAACACACGACCTGTGGCACACCCACAGCGAGCAGGAGCTGTTTCAGAAGGTCGGTTCCGGCGAGCAAGGCCTTCAGACGGCGGAGGTGCGCCATCGCCTGGAGCAGTTTGGCCGCAATGCCCTGGAGGCCGAAGAGGCCGTCAGCGTGGTCAAGCTGGTGGCCAAGCAACTTCACAGCCCGCTGATCTACCTCCTGCTGGGCGCGGCGGCGCTGTCGCTGGCCACCGGCCATGCCATCGACGCGGCGGTCATTGCCGGCGTGGTGCTGCTGAACACGATCCTGGGGGCCTCGCAGGAGTACAAGGCCGGGCGGGCGCTGGGGGCACTGCGCGAACTGGCCGCCCCGCATGCGAAGGTCATTCGCGACGGCCGGCAGGCGGAGATCCCGGCCGAGGAACTCGTGCCCGGGGACATTCTGGTGATCGAGACGGGCGACTTGGTCGGCGCGGATGCGCGCGTGATTCAGGCGTCGGAACTGCACGCTAACGAATCGGCCCTGACGGGCGAGGTCGAACCTGTCCATAAGGTTCCGGGCGTGGTGGAGGCGGACAGCCCCGTGGCCGAGCGCCGGAACATGGTCTGGATGTCCACGGCCGTGACGGCCGGGCGAGGGCGAGCGGTCGTCGTGGGCACCGCGATGGACACCGAACTGGGGCGCATCGCCGGGCAGGTCCGACAGGCCGGGCGAGAGCAGACGCCGCTTCAACGCCGCATGGCCCGGCTGGGCGTGATTCTTGGCGCTGCGGGTGTGGGGCTGGCCGTCCTGATCTTTCTGCTGGGGCTGCTGCGCGGCTATGAACTGGTCGAGATGTTGCTTTTCGCTGTGGCCGTGGCGGTCTCGGCCATCCCGGAGGGTCTGCCGGCCGTCATCAGCGTGACGCTGGCGCTGGGCGTGCAGCGCATGGCCCGCCGCAACGCGATCATCCGCCGCTTGCCGGCGGTGGAGACGCTGGGCTCGACCACGATGATCTGCTCGGACAAGACCGGCACGATCACCCGCAACGAGATGACTGTCACCTCGCTGTGGACGCCGGCCGGCGCGTACGCTGTCACCGGGTCGGGGCTCGAGCCGACGGGCGAGGTTCACCCTGAGGGTCAGCCGGACCAAGGCGGACAGTTGAACGACGACATGCGGGCGCTGCTGCGGATCGGCCTGCTGTGCAACAACGCATCGCTCGCCCGCCAGGGGGACGGCTGGGCTATCCGTGGGACGCCGACGGAGGGCGCGGTCCTGATCGCGGCCCACAAGGCCCGCATGGACGTCGAGGGGCTGGTTGAGGCCCGACCCCGCCTGGCGGAGGTCCCGTTCTCCAGCGAGCACAAATACATGGCCACTCTCCATTCCACCGAAGGGGATGGCTCGGTGGCGATGGTGAAGGGCGCGCCCGACCGAGTCCTGGCCTTTTGCACGCACGTGTTGATCGAAGGCCAGACCGTCGAACTGACCGACGAGCGGCGCGCGGAGATTGAAGCGGCAAACGAACATTTTGCTGGCCAGGCGCTTCGTGTCGTGGCTGGGGCCATTCGGCCGATGGCCGAGGCGAGCGAGGAACTCCGACGAGAGGACGTCGAGGAAGGGCTGGTGTTCGTCGGTCTGTGGGGGCTGGTGGACCCGCCCCGCCCCGAGGCGATCCAGGCGGTGGCGGACGCCCAAGGAGCCGGGATCCGCGTGGTGATGATCACGGGCGACCACGCCGTGACAGCCCAGGCGATTGCCAGGCAAGCCGGCATTGTCTCCGACGACAGTGGCGAGGTGCTGACCGGACGTGATCTCGATGCCATGTCGCCCGAGCAACTTCAAGACCGCGTGAAGAGCGTATCGGTCTTCGCGCGGGTATCGCCGGCCCACAAGCTTCAGATCCTCCAGGCGCTCAAGGCCAACGGCGAAATCGTGGCCATGACCGGTGACGGGGTCAACGACGCGCCGGCCCTGAAAGGCGCGGACATTGGCGTGGCGATGGGCCGGGCGGGTACGGAGGTTGCCAAGGAGGCGGCCGACATGGTTCTGGCCGACGACGACTTCGCCACCATCGTCCATGCCGTTGAGGATGGGCGGGTGACCTTCTCAAACCTTCAGCGGGTGGTATTCTTCTTGATCACCACCAACCTCGGCGAGATCATCACCTTGGCGGCGGCGCTGGTAATCGGGATGCCGCTGCCGCTGACGGCCATCATGATCCTGTGGATCAACCTGGTGACCGACGGGGCCTGCACCGTGCCCCTGGGCGTCGAGCCCAAGCACTGGGACGTGCTCAAACAGCCGCCACGTCCCCCGGAAGCCGGCGTGTTGGGCATGAAACTCATCCGCCGCATGCTGATCCTGGCTCCGCTCATGGCGGCCGGCACGCTGGGGTTGTTTGCCTATGAGTTGTATGCCGGCAGCGCCAAGCACGCCCAGACGGTGGCGTTTACGACGCTGGCGGCCTTCCAGTGGTTCCACGCCCTCAACGCCCGCACGAACTACGTGTCGATCCTGTCGGTGGGCCTGATGAGCAACCTGTGGCTGTGGCTGGGTATCGGAGCCGCCATCGTGCTGCAACTGCTGGTGGTGTATACGCCCTTCGGGCAACTGCTCTTCGGCACCGAGCCGCTGGGCGTGTTGGACTGGCTGTTGATCTTGACGGTGAGCAGCCTGATCCTGATCGTCGATGAAGTCCTCAAACGCCTCAAGGTGCACGGCACGCTGGCAACCTGATGGGAGAGAAGAACGTGAGCCGGCGTCGGAAATCCTGAGCGATTGACAGGCAGGCTTGCGTCAATGTCCGTTAGTAGGCGCTACCGAGCAGAGAGCATGCGGCGCTGCTCATCCCACGCCAGAGGCAGGTCGCGGCGGAGGGAGCGGAGGGAGAGGCCGTCGGGTTCCTGGCCGTCCAGGATGGCTTCGACCAGGTCGGGGGCCAGGCAGGCCAGGCGGATGGTTCGGGCGACGTAAGATTGGTCGAGCTTGAGCTTGCGGGCCAGGTCGCTGTTGGAATGGGCCTCGCCCGACTCGATCATCTCCTGCCAGCGGAAAGCCCGGGCGAGCGCAAGCGCCAGCGCGGTAGGCGTTGCCTCACCGGCGGCGCTCTCGGCCACCGGCGCTACGCCCGGGGGCAGGACGATTTCCTTACGGCCACCGCGATGGCGCAGGGCCATGGGGATGTCGATGACGATGGCATCGCCGTCATGGCGGACGGTGGGCGCGGCGGTGATGGTGCCCTTCTTCGGCGGGCGTTTCATGCGGTGGCCTCCTGGGGCTGGAGTTGCTCGGATTCTTGCGGGGCGACTTCGGCCGCAAGTGCGACCAGGCCGGTCGGCCGCAGGCGGATGGTCAGGCCGTCCGGGCGAACCGATACGGTCTCAACCAGCAGGCGGACGATGCGTTCCTTCTCGGCGGGGAACAGCTCGACCCACAGCGGCTCGACTGTACGCAGCGCCTCGGCCACGTCGCGTTCGGTGGGCACGTCCTCCTGCTGGTCAAGCTGGGCCTCGAGCTGCTGCACCTGGGCCTCGACCTCGGTGTACTCGTCATTGTGCTTCCGCATTTCTTCGGCCAGCGGGCCGTCGTCGGTGTCTCCGGCAGCGCGGACGAGTCGGCCGATTCCCTTGCGAAGTTCGGTCAGACGCTTTTCGAGGGCAGTCTTCTGGCGGACCAGTGCCCGACGCTGCCCGGCGGCTTGGGCCCGTGTGGCGCGGAAGGTGCGGGCGATCATGGCCGGGTCGGCGAATATCTCCCGCAGATACGTGAAGACGGCCTGCTCGATCTGCCCAGCCGGGACGCTGCGGACGTTGCACGTGTCGTAGCCCTTCTTGGCGGCCGAATGGCAGACGTAGTAGTGATACCTCTTGCCGCGCCGGGTGGTGTATGTCGGGGCCATGGCCGCGTCGCAGCACTCGCAGCGGAGGATACCTTTGAGAATGGCCGCCGTGGTCTTCCGCGTCTGGTTGGCCCGGCTGGTGCGGTTTTCCGCCAGGATGCCCTGCACCCGGTCCCAGACCTTGCGGTCCACGATGGCTTCGTGCTCGCCCGGGTAGCTCTGGCCCTTATGGACGACCTCGCCGATGTAGCGGCGGTTGGTCAGGAGGTGGTGGACGTCGGTCTTCTTCCACGTCCCGCCACCCATGGGCCGCCCCTTCTTGGTGGTCCATGCCTTCATGCGACGGCCCTGGTGGTTCAGTTCCCTGGCCACCAGCATGCACGAGCCCAGCCGGCAGAATCGGTCGAAGATGTGCCGCACCAGCTTCGCCTCGGCCTCGTTGACCAGCAGGCGCATCTTCTCGTGGTCTACGTTGTAGCCCAGCAGTGGCCGACCGCCGACATACTTGCCCTTGCGTTTGGCGCTGGCGATTTTGTCGCGGATGCGTTCGCCACACAGTTCCCGCTCGAACTGCGCGAAGCTCAGCAGAATGTTCAGCGTTAGTCTGCCCATGCTGCTGGTGGTGTCGAAGTGCTGCGTGACCGAGACGAAGGCCACGTCGTGGGTTTCGAACAGGGACACGAGCTTGGAAAAATCCATCAGGCTGCGGCTCAGCCGGTCGACCTTGTAGACCATCACCACGTCGACTCCGCCGGCCTCGATGTCGGCCAGCAGAGCCTTGAGACCTGGCCGCTCCATATTGCCACCGGTGAAACCGCCGTCGTCGTAGCGCGCGGGCAGCGCCTTCCAGCCCTCGTGCTTCTGGCTGGCGATATACGCCTCACAGGCCTCGCGCTGGGCGTCGAGCGAGTTGAACTCCTGCTCGAGGCCTTCCTCGTGGCTCTTGCGCGTGTAGATAGCGCAGCGGATGGGCTTGGTCTTGTCGTTCCTGGCGATCATGCTTCCTCCTTGTTTGAGGCGGCGAGCCCGAAGAATCGCGGCCCGCTGACGTGTTGGCCGGTCATGGCCTTAGCCACGGCCGACAGCGTGCGGTAGCGCCGGCCGTCCCATTCGAACCCGCCGTCGGCCAGCGCGGTGACGACATGCTCGACGCCGCGCCAGTGCCGGACCAAACGCGTGCCCGCTGCCAGCGTGCGGCGCTTGCGGGGTTTCGGCGAGCGTTTTTTTCCGCCAGCCAAGTCATCGCCATCGGCGATATCGCGCAGGCGCTGCCGAGCCCGGTCGGACAGGCCGCCGAAGCGCAGTTCCTGTACTCGCCATGCCAAGCGGCGGACCAGCTGGGCCTTGGCGTAGCTGGCCGGCGGCTCGGTGCCGTACAGCGCCCGCCACTGGTCGCGGAGTTCGTCCACGCCCATCCGGCCGATTCTCGCAAGTGTCTCCAAGACAGTCTGTTCCATGCTTCTCATTCAAAAAACTCCTTTCGCAGGTGGACGGGGCCATCAGGGTTCGTGTGGCGCGGGAGCTCAAGGCAATCCTGCCCGACCTGCGAAAACTCTCTCGAACCAGCCCGTTGGCCGCCAACGCGGGCGCGGCGCTTCAGCCACAGCCGCATCATGGCCAGCGACAGGAGCATGCCGACCTCGTCGGCGCGTTCAGCGGGCGTCATCCGCCCGGGGTCCATCCCGTGGGTCATCAGCAACCTCCGTGTGTCCAGAAAACCGGCCTCCGGAGCGTCCCGAAGACCACATGTGTTGAAAACAGCGATAGTTACAACCGTCAGAATTCCCGCAAGCCGGGGCAGCAATTGCCTTGATGACGGGCGGGGTCGAGGTAACATGCCCGTGTCGAATGAAGAACGTAAACGACTGGCAGACAAGGAGATAGAAATGTACTACCCGAACAGAATCGACCCGAAGAACAACCTGCGAAGCCATCCGAACTGGAACATGCGCGACTACATCTACCTCCGCGACAAGGGCTACAGCAGCGAGGAAATCCGGGCCATCTGGGACCGCGACGCCGCCCAAGGCAAGCCTGCTCAGAAGCACCTCAACGGCCCCGAAAACGCCTGAACAGAAAGGACCATCACCATGCGAATCACGCGAATCGACTTCGAAGGACGCCACGAGATCAAGGGCCAGGCGGGCCACTGGTACGCCACCGCCCAGCGCCGCGACGGCATGCACAACGGGCCGGACATCGTCCTGGTCACGATCTACGCCCCGGACAGCCCCAACGGCCGCGAGCACCACGTCGACGCCGACTGTACGGAGGACATCTTCTCGATGGCCCAGTGCCTCCAGCACCAACTCGACGGGTACGACGGCTCGAACTCCGAAGTCCAGGAATACCACCTCGAACTGCTCCGCCTGAGCAACTGCTAACCACGAAAGGGCCCACCCATGAACGTCAAACAGACCGCCAGCGACCTGTACGCCGAGCGTCGCGAAGACATCGCCCGCCTGACCGACTGGCTCGACCTGGAACTCGACAAGCACCAGGCCCGGGCCGAGGCCGAACCCAAGGACTGGGGCTATGCGGAAGACCTCGGCAACGTCCGGGCCAAGCTGGTCCAGACGGTCGCCTTCCTGGCGGGCCAGGAGCCCGAGACAATCGAGAACCTGCTCAGCGACTGCCGCTGAGCCTGTCACCCCAGGAGAACACCCATGGCCGACATGCACACCGTACTCGAGCGGATCGCCATCGAAGAACTGGAGATCACCACACTCGAATCGCGTCACAGCGACGACGAGGACTTCCACACCTTGGCGGTGTGGGAAATCGAAACCGTCATGGAGCGGGCCTACCAGGCCGGCTTCGAAGCCGCGAGCCAAGCTCGCAAAGGAGCATGACCCATGAAGAAGAACGACGTACAGACTGGCGCGACCTACCTCGTCAAGGTCGCGGGGAACCTGGTGCCGGTGAAGATCACCCGCGAGCACGACAACGGCGGCTGGGAAGGAACATCGGTCAAGACCGGCAAGACCATCCGCATCAAGAGCGCCCAGCGCCTGCGGAAGTGCCTCGACGACGCGGCCCCCGTGGCGGCGAAGGCCAAGGAGGCGACCAAGAACACCACCGACGCGCCGCAGCGCGACACGGGCGAACGTGGCGCGACGGGTGGCAACCGTGAGGCCAAGCCCATGAGCCTGCTGGATGCCGCCGCCCACCTGATGTCGCTGGGCACCGGCGACCCGATGCGCTGCCAGACAATCGTCGACCTGGCGATCCAGCGCGACCTGTGGGCACCCCGCAACGGCGGCAAGACGCCGGCCAACACGCTCAGCGCCGCCATGCGACGCGAGATCAAGGCCAAGGGCGACGCCAGCCGGTTCCGCCTCGCCGAACGCGGCAAGTTCGAATTGAACCGCTGAGCCGCATCCATCTCGCCTCGCCAGACACCCCGGTTCCCGCCGGGGTGTTCTCAGTGGTTGGTTCAGCCGGGCCCTTCACCTCCATCGCTCGCATCTACCGGCAGCTCGATGGGCTCGAATTCCACGTTCGACCAGTCGATGTTCTCGTCTGCGTCTGGCCCGTATTCTTCGGCCCACAGCGCCTCGGCCATGCGGCGACCCGCCGGCGTGAGACGCAGGTGCGTGGTGCGCCGCCCGCCGGTGAGGCTGACGCGCTGGATCAGGCCCATGCCCTCCAGGCGCAGGTACTCGCGGTGGTACAGCACATGGTCGCTGTTGGTGGGCGCTCGGCCCAGCCAGCCGGGCAGGTTCATCGGCACCAAGCCAGCTTGGGCGTTGCGAACGGTGATGCGCTGCCGGCCGCGATCCAGGCGCGAGCCGACATCCGTCGGCATGTCGGCCAGGCGGCGCTGATCTTCGAGCACGCCGAGTAGGACGGTGCGTTGGCGATGGGTCAAGGGCATTAGTGGGCCTCCGGAGGGTGTGGCGTTTTCGTGCGTGTTAATAAACAAAGTCTGATGTAGGACGCGACTGGTTCCGCCGCCATCTTGGCAGTCTCGGCCAGGAAGGACCCGTTACGCTTTCCGCGACAGATACGCCTTACCGTCGCGGGCAGCGTAACGATCTGTCGCCGAACCGTAACCATCTGTCGCGACATCGTAACGGCGTGGCAGTCGGTCATGATCGGCCTGCCATTCTGGCTCGCTGCCGGTATGCCGCCTGTCGGCAAGCGCTGCAGCAGAACTGCTTGTGCGAACGCGAGTCTCCGAGTGGGCGAGCGCAGTGCGAACAACCGTGCTGGCGTCGCAGGGCCGCTTGACGTTGACGCCATCGAGCCTGGCGACATTGCCGCGAGCAGAACTTGGCGTTGTCGCGGACGGCCATGAACGTCGAGCCACAGTGATGGCACGTCAGTCGATGTATGTTCCGCCTGTCTGCCCGGACGGGCCCGGTGCTTGCGTTGATCACGCTGTTCTCCTTGGTGAACGGGCATGCGCCCGACCCGGCCGCCAGGTTGACGACCGGATCGGGGCATGTCCCAATTTCCAATTCTCAGTTGAGCTGCTCGTAGACCTCACGCTGACGGACGGTCAGGGCGTTGCCGCAGCCGGCGCGGTGGTAGGCCGACTCGAGCACACGGAAGATGGCCTGCAACGGGGCGATCTGCTCCCGCAGGGCGACGACCGCATCGTCGCTGTCGGCCTCCGCTTCAACCCAAGTCTGAGCGCGAACCGGCTCGGCCTTGAGGAAGTCGCGGTTCGCCCGGCTGATCGCTTTGCGGGCGCTATCGAATGCCTGCCCACACTGCTCATCCAGGTCGCTGACTTTGCCGGCGACGTGGGCCAGCAACTGCTGGAGCACGTCCTTGCGATCCTGAATCCGCTTCCGCAGCGTCACCAGCACATCCCACGACTCGGCCACCACACGGCGGCGCTCATCCAGGACGGCCTTGCTGTCGTGGGCGAACCAGTGGTCGGCTCGGTTGAGTTCTTCCCGGTCACGGGCGAGCTTCTCGAACCGCTCGGTCAGGTCGCTCAGCCCCTTGTTGTGGCGCTGCACTTTCTTAGCCAGCTGCTCGCTGCCCTCGGCGGGGCCAGTCTCCAGCGGCGACAGGTCAACCCGCTTGAGCATCTCGACATCCTTGGCGTTCTCGTCAGTCCATTGCATCATGGTCATTGTGGAAAATCCTCTGCAGGCCAGGTGGGGTAGTGCCCGCGCCAGACGGCCTGCAAGCCGGGCGCGGACGAACATTGGGTTCGGATGGGAAGGTCAGATTGCGGGGCTGGCACTCAGCTTCTCTTCGATGCGCGCCTCGACGATGTCGGCCAGCAGCCTGACGCGGCTGCCGCAGTGTCCGCAGAGCGAGTAGGCGATGATCTTGCCGAGGCGGTAGGCGACGGGCGCTCCCCGGCCGGGGAAGTACAATCCCTCAACTACGCTCGGCCTGCCGCACAACAGGCACTGTGGGGTGCGAAGGTCGCCCGTATCAGCGGGCGCAGCGGTGGCGCAGTTGTTGTCGACCATGGGGATCCTTTCGTGAAGGAGGGTTGGTGGAACGAAGAAGGCCACGTCCCGGGCGGACGCGGCCATTCTCGGAATACTGGACCGACTTTGGAAAAACGGCCCGAGTGTTTCACTTACGCTATATCTATAAAGGATAAGTGAAACACTCGGGGCTAGAACGGCTCATTTCTGCCGTAAGGCTCTCAAATCCAGTGCCTTACGAACTTGGAAAGACTCTGGATCAGGGCGGTGCTCTCGCCTCTGCTTCTGTTGCTAACTTCCTGTATCGAAAGCCATTACATTCCTTGATGTCCAGCCGCTCGCACACGGCCCGATTCGTTGGCTCGACGCCCTCAGCGGCCAGGTCTGCCATGGCCTGACCATACTGCCGCACCCGCTCCTGGAAGTCGGAGCGACGCGTCGACGTGGCCATGTCCGCGAACAACTCAGCCGCATAGACCGGCACGACATCCAGCGTGTCGGGCAGCGGTTCATTGCAGCCGATGTAGATCGTGGCCGGGTTCGTCAGCGGCCGGAGTCGCCCGATGGCCTGCATCAATTCCCCGACGACCACGTGCCGCCAGACGGCCTGCCATCGCTCGTCGGGGTACTGCTGGCGACGCACCTGCCAGGTGTCGGGGCCGATGTCGTGGGTAAGCAGATTCCACTCCAACGGCGGCGACTGGAGGTTCTCATCCAGGGCACCTCGGCCGAAGGCGGCGACGGCCAACAGTTGCAGCTGCGCCTCGTTGGGCATCGGCCGGCCCAAGATCAGCCCGGCCTCGAAGTCTTCGAAGGCGTTCAGGCCCCGCAGCGCCCCGTAGTGGATCACCGTGGCGTCGCCGTGTTCGGCATCGAGCAGTTCCTGCAAAGTCTCCTCGTCGGCCTTGAACGTGATGCAGATCATCGACTGGCCCCGGTGCCGGCGGGCCACTTCGGTTGCGAGCTTGCGCGTCCAGCTTTCATCGCGAGCCAGGTCGCGGCGATTGCCGGCTCGGGTGCCGATCTTGTCCATGATCTGGAAGATGGTGGCCCTCTGCTCGATCAACGGCGTCTCGATGACCTCGACCTCTCGGCCGGTCACACCCGCCACGACCGTGGGCTCGGCCGTCGCGTCGAGCATGAGAATCTGACGGTCCGGCGGTAGGAACGACGGTCTGGTCCAACGACAGGCCCCGATGGATAGATGCACGGGCCGCGGCTCGGTCAGCAGCTCGCGCAGATCGGCCAGGATGTTCGGCAGAACCGTTCTGCGGCACGCCGCGTTGTAGGCATGGTCCACCAGGTCGAAGAACAGGTCGTCATTGTCAAGTAGCACCTGGTCGTGGCCGGTGACGACCTGATCCAGCACGGGTTGGGACTCCTGCCATCGGCCATGCCCTGCGACGGCGCATGCCCGCAGAATATCTTCAGCGGCGCGGCGGAAGATGTCCGTCATCGCCAACAGGGCCTGGTCGCCCTCGAGCGGCTTGTTCAGTCGTCGGGTCAGCCAGGCGACGGATGGATCGTGGGTGCCGCCCATGGCCACGCGCAGGACGCCGAGGTTTTCGACGAAGTTGCGGAGCCGCTCTACGGTCAGTTCCACCGGGGCTGCCAGGGCCGAGAGGGCATCTTCATCCAGCACGACCAGCGGCCGGTTCTCCATGGCCTTGAGTGTCCACAAATCCTCGCGCCGCAGGTGCCAACTCGTCAGGATCAACACCTGAGCCGACTTGTTCGCCCCGCTGGTGAACAGCCGACGATACGCGCATCGCCTCCGTTTGAAGCATTGCTGACATGGCCCCCAGCGGATCAGGTAGCCCAACTGCCTGAAGAATGCGACCATGTCCCGATGCGGACACTCATCTTCATCGGTCGGCCCTTGTCGCCAGTAGTGTGTCGAGACGCCGAGGGCGTTGAGATCGCCCTGCACCTGCATCGCCAGCTCATGCGTGGGCGTGGCAAACACAGCCCGCGTCCCGTGCCTGGCCAGTGCGTGAACGACCTCTCGGGTCTTGCCGACACCGGTCGGCATGGCGGCCAGGACGATCGGCGCGGCAGGCCGCAACTCGGCGGTCAATGATTCGGGCAGTGAGACCACGGGCATCCTCCAGGGAGATTCTTTCGGGTGGGTTCCACTGCGCGTCGTGCCGGACACGCAGCGAGTAGACTTGACGCAATGAACGGGGCCGAACGACCTGGCAGGTGTCGCATTGTGGTCCGACATCGACGGCCCGCGCTGCGGATCGCGCGGCGATGCAACTGAAGCCGTACGATGCATTGCCGTAGACCGACCGGACAATTGATTCGGCTTTGGCCCGGGCGTTCTCGGCCGACAGCTCCAGCCGGTTCGCTGTGGTCCATGTCGCCAACAAAGCCAGTGCCTCGTCCAGCGGCAGCTTTGCCCCTTTGGCCCAGCAGGCGATCTGCAGCTCGACGCGATTGCGGGTGCCCGGGCTGGCGGCAGACCGGATCATGCTTGCGATGCAGGGCGGCATGGTCGAGCCGATCAACTCATCCACGACGTACCCGTCGGGCCGCACCTTGAGTCCCACCGCCTGGGCCGTGCGGATGCGGAACTCGCGGGGTTCGCGAGCGCGGGCCAGCGCCTTCGACCACCATTTGGCCCCCTGCGGCACCGATTCATCGGAGAGATCGTCGTCCGACCACAGGCTGCCGCGTGGTTGCCGCGCAAGGTCCGTGACCTGGTTGGCAGTCATCTGGAACAGCTCTTGATGCCGAAGTTCGATCTTGAACAGGCCGCTCTTGGGGTTCATCTGATCGGGCAGGCGGAGCATTCGCGGCAGCGAATAGACCGCCTCGTCGATGGCCATGTCGCCCGCGCCCTGGGCGGCCAAGTGACTGACGAGTTCGAGTGCGACGAGTTTCATATCCGCCGTCAGCGTGGCGATGGGCTCAATACCCAGTGCGACCGGGTCGACCAGAACGTGCGCGCCCTTGCTACCGGAGAACCACACCCGCACCGCCGGCTCGGGCAGGCCCAGCTGAACGACGAAGAACTCCACCAGCACCCGGGCCCATAGCAGCGCCTTGTCGATGTCGCCCTCGGCGTCTACGTCGAAGTACAGCGGGGCCAGGTGGGGCAACGCGCTGCCGCCGGTGTACTGCTCGCGGACCTGCCGCCAGCGGGTGGTGCCTGTGGCGTCAGCCGGCGCGGCGAACGTCTGCACGCTCGCGAACAGCACATGCCCGGCCTGCCGGGCCTCGGCCTCGAGCTGGTGCTGCATCTCGGTCGTCGCCGGGCCGAACCGCCAGGCCCGCCAGCGGCCCCGGCTGTCCATCAGTGCGTAGCATCGATACCAGTGGCTCATGTCTCGTCCCCCAAGCGATCCAGAAGTGCATGGCGTACCACCTGGCGGACCGCACTCAGGGACCTCGCGTCTCGGCGCTCCTGGTCCTGCTCCCGCCCGAAGGCATCCATGTCCAGCACCGACTGGATCGACTGCCGAACTAGCTCCTGCAACTGCGCCGGCGACAGGGCCTCCAGCTCGTATACCTCCTTGCCGTACCGCTGGATGAACTTGCGGTAGTGGGCGCTTCCCTTCTTGGCCTCGGCGTCGGTGTGGAGACCGAATCGCTCGACCTGCTCGGCCGTCAGGGCGACCTTCACCGGCTCGATCCGGTCCACTCCGAAATCATCCCGCAGCGACCGGGCCAGCGAGTGGGCGATCTCCTCGCCGTCGGGATCGAAGTCGCTGACGACCAGCAGGATGAAGGCCTCCTTGCCGCTACGGTGATAGCGGTCCGCCATCGCGGCCCGGGGCGGCAGGGAGCAGTACCCCCGACCGACGGTCGTGGGGACGCAGTACTCCTGGGCTACGGGCATGACCACCGGCGCAACGGTGTTCTTCTCGGCGACCAACTCGATGTGGTTGGGCTGGGTGGCCAGCAGGTCGCGGCTATAGGTCCGGAGGAAAACCTCCAGCTCGTCGGCGATGTAGTCCTGCACGTCGCCGTGAACGTTCCAGGTCTCGACCGGCCGGGTCTCGTCGGCCACCTGGCCCATGGGCACCAGCCCAGCCAGACGGGCGCGGGTCAGAAGGTCCAGCAGCGACTTGTACGAGGCGCTGTCGTTGCGGTAGACCGAGTCCGGCTTGCTGGCATGCCGCAACGGCGGGTCGTTCAGCAATGCATAATGGACCTGCCGGGCCGAAAGCGGGTGGAAGTCCCGCAGGTCGGACAACACCCGGCGGACCGCCTGCAGCATCGGCGTCTTCGCCTTGGTGATCCGGGCGCGATTCGTGGTGCCGACGATCTCGAAGCACCGAACCTGCCCAGCCGCGCGCTGGGCCTGTGCTTTGCGATGTTGAAGCAGCGCCTGGTAGGCGTCTTCCGCCGTGTCAGAAAGGACCTCCTCGCGGAGCTTCTCGTCAAAGCTCTTGACCCGCTGGCGATTGCATTCACGCAGAAGCATCATAAACGTGTCGTGGTCCGCATCCTTGTAGATGGACTCGACCCGGCACGGTACGGCCTCCAGGCCGGCCAGCGCGGCGGCTGCATACCGCCGATGGCCGGAGATGATCCAGCCGTCGCGGGTGATCAGCAGCGGCTCCTGCATGCCGCAGTCCCGGATGCTCTCGGCCAGGCGGATGATCTGCGGATCGTCCGGATCGACCGGGCGGTACAGCCGGTCGTTTTCCGGGCTTGGGCGGATGTCATCGAGCCGGATCGTCAAGATTGGGGCATGTCCCAATTCCGGCGACGATGACGGTGATACGATGGCTTCGGGCATGAAAGGGTCTCCTCTTGATAACCATCGAACGGGCGCATGGAGCGGCCGTGCGGGGGCTTGGGCGGATGCAACGACGCGGTGGACGCGGCGGATATGCCGGACGACCGTGGCGGCCGGCGCAGGGGCGGGAACCACTTGATCCGCCCCCAAAGACAGGGGCGCTATCAATGGTTGATGGCGTTTTCAGCCGATTGGCGAGGAAATGAGCAGGGAATCCATCAGTTTATGGCTCGTTGATGGCCCCGTTGATGGAGGAATTCAGCCCCAGAAGCTGGCGTCTTCGGCATCAACCGAGGTGGTTTCGAGGTCCACGTCCTGACTGAGGCGGGTCGGGGTGTCCCAGTCCTCCGGCGCTCGCAGGTACGGGCTGTGGCGGCTGTACCGCTTTGCGCTGGGCATCACTTTCCCGTTGTTCTTGCGGCAGTAGGCGATTTCCGCGAGCAACCGCGTCTTGGACTCCGGCAGCAGCACGAGCTGGCAACCCGGGGCCCGCGCATCTTCCTTCTTGGGCGGGTCCAGGCGACGGCGGGCGATCTCCAGGGCGATGCTGAGTTCGCCGGCGATGCTGCCCGGGGCACGTTCGGCCCCGCCGTCGAGCTCCCGGGTGTCGTAGGGGCAGCCTTCTTCGGCTTCCGTCAAGGGGGCATCGTCCGCGCTCAGGGCGGCTCCGCCGTATCGGTTCGACGGTGCCCGATTCTTCCTCCGACGGCGAACGACGGCAATGGGCTGGTCGGCATATGGAATCGCGCTGCGCCACCATAGCCGGCCCAGTTCGGCCAGCAGATCACGCCGCTCGCGGCGCAGGAGCCATTTGCCGAAGATACGCTCCTCCCGCTCGACCCGGCAATCGCAGCATGTTCCCGGCTGGATGGAGGGCGGGGCGATCCGCTCGCAAACCGGGCAAAGTCGCATGGCCGTGGTGTCCCCGCCGGGCGGGAAGGTATCGGGCAGATACAGCCAGGAATCTGCCCCGTCGCCAGGCTGGACAATCGCTTCGACCCACGGTTCCGAACAGACCACCTCTGCACGCAGACGCCGTCTGCGACGAAGGGCTGTCTCGAAATCCATCCCCCGGGCCGTCATTCGTCATTCATCGCCTGCCGGCGCATGTTGGCGATGTCGTCGGCGAAGGGCGCATCATCCTGCTCCGCCGGTTCCCAGCCCTCCGGCGGACGGCTATGGATGACAGGCTTGATTTGCTTCTTGTACGTTTCGGTCTTGCTTACGTTCTGCGCCCTGCAATCGTCGCCGAGGTCCCGAGCGATGGCCGTGGGGCCGAAGAACTTGTTGAACTCCTTGTGCGCCTTCTTGTCCCCCTGCAAACAGAGCGGAACAAGCCTGTTGTATTCTGGCTTGCGCTCGCTCAGATACCGGGCCACCTCCGGCTGCGTGCGGGTCTCCGGCCAGCGGCCGCGCTTCTTGGTCTTGTTGGCGTCTTTGGCGGGCGAAGGAGTCTCAGCCGCCACGCTGGCCGCGATGATCTTCAGGTGCTCGACCACGTCGCGGGCGCGGCGCTGGATTTCGGATCGGGCCTTCTGCTTGCCCCACTTCTCATCACGCATGGCCTGGTCAATGGCTTGGGCGTACTGCTTCGGGGTGTCCAGCGGGTTGCCGTCCTCGCCCCACAGCGTGAAGGTCCGCTCCGGACCCCGGCACAGCGCCCACAGCCGGGTGGCGTGTTCATCCTCGGGGAACGCCTGCCGATACCGCGCCGTCAACCCCTCGACATGCACGCGGCGCTGATCCTCCAACGCTTCCAGCCGGTCCTGGTAGCTCTGGGCATCGGTGAAGAGGGTGTCGAATCGGCTCTGCAAATCGCTTGCCAGGTTGGCCCTGCCACGCGCGACCAGGGCCGACACGACCGGGTTCAGAAGCTTCCGCTCAATCGAATCGCGAAGCGCCCGGCCCCAGTCATTGCTTCCGCCTTCCTCGATGCGCGAATCGTAGTAGTGCGCTTCGATGCCAAGATGATCCGCCCAGCCAGCGAGTTCCTCGGCCAGTTGCTCCAGCAATACCGCCACGTCGGGCACAGCGTGCTCCGCACCTACGGGCGGCGCGCTGTCGGGACGGGATCGAAGGTCATCGATCTTCTTCTGTCGTCTTTGCTGTTCGTCCATGACTTACACCTCTGGTACCCGACATCCTCACACCGGTTCGTCTTCGGCCCCGAACCACTCGATCAGATCCTTACCGTTGTCGCCCATGCGATTGACCAGTTCCCGCAGGTTCCGCATCGCCAGCGGCGACGGGTTCGCCCGGCCGTTCTCCCAACGGTTGATCGTCGGCAGCGTCACCCCCAACCTGGCCGCGAACTTCTCCTGGGTCAGGCCCAGGCGGGTTCGGGCTTCCCGGATCATCCCTCCATGATTTTCGCGATGGGGCAACATCGTATCTCCTCGGTTCGCGGGACTGTTGATCGCATGATGAGTCAGATGATCACTATGTCCAAGTGAAAGCACGCTGTCAATGCGCATGATGCCGCGCGCCTGCCGAAGGTAACCGACAGCGGATTGCTGTCGCTCTCGAAATCCCCGATCGTCCCCGCGCCGCAGGTGAAAAGTGAGGTGCTGTCGGCCCTGATCCGCCGCCACATGGCGGGGGTTGCCCAAGATACGCCGCGCCGGGCCGTCGGGTACAGCGTCGTTCTTCTGCCGGAGGACGAGGGGAAGCTGGTGTAGGAAATCGCCTACCACGAAGCGACGGGGCGCATCATGCCGCGAGCCAGGCGGCAGAACACGGTGAATCCGCGCATTCCGTACCGGAGGAAACCATTGTGAGATTCAAACGCCTGTTCGATAAGGCGGGCAACATCATACCACCGGCGAGACGGCTGGCCTGGGGACTCAGCTCTTTCTGGCCTCCCGAAAGACGGGCGGGTCGGACAGCGTAAAGAGGACGACCTCTTCGCCGGTTGCCGTGCTTATGTCATGGTGCAGGCTCACCACCTTCGTCCCGGTGATCTCCTGAACCATCGCCTCCAGGGTCGGCCTCGCCGTTTCCATCAACTGCGTCCGCACCTGCTTGAGCAGCTCTCTGCCCTTCTCGGGCGGGAGCGTCTTGACCAGCTGCTCTTCGGCCGCGGTCAAGACGCCGCGCAGGCGCACCACGAGCAGGTCGCCGATCAGGTGGGCGTGGATGTCCTTGGGCCCCCGCCCCATGTACTCCAACTCGAAGCGGCCAACCCCTTTGCAGACAGCAGCTTCGATTTCACCTTGTGTCTTCATGGGCGTCTCTAACGTGCCGGGATTCACGGCCATGGCCCGTCGGTAAGCGGTTCGGACATCAGTATCACGCCGGCACCCGCCGGGCGCTCGCTACGGATTTCTCAGTATAAGGATAGCATGAGCCGGACGAAATTACCAGATTCCTTGTGTCGCGGGTGTTCGACACGCTATAATAAGGATGTAGATGACGTGGCAGAAAAGGCACGGAGTCTACCTCGGATGACTAAACGAAGGGCAGCCCGGCCGTGCCGGGAGGCCCGTTAAGAGTAAGCCGACGCGACGCATCACCCATCTGGTGCGCGAGCGCGTCGGCTTTTTTTGTGTCCGGACGAAGACCGTCAAGGACCGTAAGCCAAGGATAGGCCACGATGAAACCAAGACTAAAAGGCTCACAGCGAAGGACATACGTGGCCATCTTCCGCCACCCGATGGCCCACAATCTGGCTTGGCGCGATGTGCGGTCGATGCTCGGTGCACTGGCGGAAGTTGTGGAGGAGCCCAACGGCAATCTGAAGATCACCCGCGGCGGGCAGACACTGGTGCTGCACCCCTCATTGGACAAGAACGTTGCGGAGATCGACGAGATGATGGAGATACGCCATTTTCTCGAACGATCCGGTGCGGTCCAGCCGGAGGTCGCGGCGGAAGGCCTGCATCTGCTGGTCGTGATCGACCACCGCCAGGCCCGGGTTTACAGGACCCAGCTGCATGGGACGGTTCCCCAGAGAATCATGCCGTATGACCCGGGTGGGTTTGGCCGGCACCTGCGCAACGTCCAGAACGAGTCCAACGGGCAGCGCAAACCGGAGCGCAGGAGTTTCTACGAGTCCATCGCTAAGACGCTGAACGATGCTGAGCAAATCCTCATATTCGGCAGCGGCACTGGCGCGAGCAGTGCGATGGAAGAGCTGCTCGCCCAACTGAGTTGCCACCATGGCGACCTGGCCAAACGTGTCGTTGGCTCGCTCGTACTGGATGAGACGCATTTGACCGATGACCAGTTGCTGGCCAAGGCCAGGGACTTCTACGCCAGCCTCGCGTCCCAAGAAGCTAAGCCTTCGACGAGGGCAAGAAAGAGACACAACCGATGACCCAAGACCTGGAACGCGTGAAGAACATGGAAGCCGTCACCGAGCTTATCGAGGCCGGCCGAGACTATGCGTCGGCATACGCCGCGCATTACACCGACCACGACCTGCCCACGGCCCTGCAGCTCTACCTGAAGGTGGTGTCCTCCCACCCCGGCACCAAGGAAGCAGGCTATGCCCGGGCGCAGGCCCAGAACATCATCAACGCCACGGTTCCGGACCAAGAGCTTCTGGATGCCCAGGTGGAACTGGCGGTCGTCCACTTCGGGTAGTGCTGGGGCATCGCTGGCGACAGCCGCGCTGCCCATGGCCGAGATGCATGATTTGGCAATATGGCGGGGCTTGGCTGGGGCCATGATGCCTGGCCAGGCCATCGAGAACGACGCACGTGTCTGAAAGGAGACACCGATGGAACAACTCAGACAACTTACGATGCAGTTCTGGCAGTACTTGCCGTACTTGATTGGCGGCATCGTCCTGTTGGTTGTCGGCTGGCTTGTGGCCTGGATGTTGGCGGGCATCACGCGCAAGTTGATCAGTCGAACCCGGGTGGATGATCGACTCGGGACGGCCATGGGCAAACAGGCTGGAGAGCGAGGTCGATTGGCCAATTGGGTGGCTGCGGCGGTGTTCTGGGTCATCCTGTCTCTGTCGGTGATCGGCGCGCTGTCCGTCCTGCAATTGGGGGCGCTGTCCGAATCGCTTCGACAGGCAGTGGATACCGTGATGCGGTATGTGCCGCAGTTGATTGCGGCCGGTGCCTTGCTGCTGGCGGCCTGGATCACGGCTGAGGTGCTGCGATGGATCATCGTGCGAGCGTTGGGCAAGGCGGACCTGGAGCGCCGGCTGAAGTTGGCCGGTCGTGCTTCGACCGCGGCCGCCGAGCAGGAGGCCGGTGGCGTCACACCCCCGCCGGCAGGTGAAACAAGCAAAGCCGCTGCTGGCCCCGCGCAGGGTCTCGCCAAGTGTATGGGGGACGTCATCTACTGGCTGGTTTTCCTCCTGTTCCTGCCCGCGATTCTCGGAGCCCTGTCGCTCCACGGCATCTTGGTGCCGGTCCAGAGCATGGTGGACAAGGTGTTGGCGTTCTTACCAAACATTCTTATCGCCGTGGTCATCGTTGCACTGGGCTGGTTCTTCGCGAACATCCTCAGGCGGATCGTCACCGGTGTCCTGACGGCCGTTGGCGCTGACCGGGTGGGCAATCGGATCGGCCTCAAAGCCGAGCCCGGACGGTCAGGATCGGTTTCACACGTCATAGGATGGATGGTCTTTCTGCTGGTATTGATCCCGGTGTTGCTCGCTGCCTTGGATGCCCTGCAATTGCAGGCCTTGACGCGGCCGACCAGCGAGGTGCTCGGCCGTGTTCTTAACGCCATTCCGGCCATCTTCGCCGCCGGCCTGGTGCTGGTGATCGCCTACGTGGTGGGCCGGATCATCAGCCAGTTGGTGACGAAGATCCTGGAATCGGCAAGATTTGACGCTCTTCCGGCCAAATTGGGGCTGGGCGAGATGGCGGCGGAATCGCGATGGACGCCTTCCCGTCTTGCCGGCTACCTGGTGTTGGTCGCGATACTCCTGTTTGCGACGGTGACAAGCCTGGAACTGCTTGGCTTCGCCGCTTTGGCCGTCATCTTGACGAGCTTCCTGTACCTCACTGGCCGAATCCTTCTGGGGCTGGTGATCTTCGCCCTGGGGCTCTTTCTGGCCAACGTCGTGGGCAGAGCAATCGCCAGTCGCCAGAAGACGCATACGCGTCTGTGGGTGTTGGCGGCGAGGACGGCGATCCTTTTCCTGGCCGGCGCGATGGCGCTGCGTCAGATGGGCCTGGCCGACGAGATCATAACCCTGGCCTTCGGGCTGACCTTCGGCGCGGTGGCCGTGGCGGCCGCCATCGCCTTCGGCGTCGGCGGGCGCGATCTTGCCGGGCGAAAGCTTCAGGAATGGGAAGAAAGCCTTCGCAAGAAGCGGGATATCCAGGAATGACCTGTCGAGGTGAGGTATGCCTGTGCAGGCCCAACTTGGGTGGATCGATGGCCGACTGATCCGCGGTGACGACGGTCGCGGGAGATAGGAACAGGTGCACATCATGATGAAGCCGGAACCAGCCAAGATGGCACAGCAGGTGGCGGAAGCGGTCATGGCCTTCCAGCTGAGAACAACGGGTCACGCGCCCAAGGCGGTGACCGTGGTCCTGAGCAAGGACACGCTGGTGATCACGCTGCACGAGGCCCTGTCGCCGGCGGAGCGGGAGACGGCCAAGAGCCCTGCGGGTGCTGCGAAGGTGGAGGAGTTCCACCGGCAGCTCTTCGCCAACTCATCCCAGTCGCTCCGGGACGACATCAAGAGAATCACCGGCGTGGAAGTACGCGAGGCCGTCGCCGAGATCGAACCGGCGACGGGGGCCGTGGTGCAGGCCTTCACGAGGAGCGCGACGGTTCAGGTGTTTCGACTAGCAAGGAGCGTGCCGAATGATTCTTGGAGCGGCACCCGCTCCGAAGCCCCCTATGAGGGGCCATCAGGAGAACCAGAGACAGGAACTCGCTGATGAACACGTCACGTGCATCTTTGGTGCAAGAAATCGCGGAGGCGGTCATAGCCTTTCAGGACAGGGCAACCGGGCACGTGCCCAAAGCCGTCACCGTGGTGTTAAGCCAGGATACCCTGGTGGTTGTGCTTCACGAAGCCCTGTCGCCAGCCGAGAAAGATCTGGCCCGAAGCCCAAAAGGCGCAACCCAAGTGCAGGAATTCCATCGGCAACTGTTCTCCGCGGCATCGCGAGAGCTCCAGGACGACATGAAGCGAATCACTGGCGTCGAATGGACAGAAGCCGTTGCGGAGGTGGAGCCCACGACAGGGGGCATGGTGCAGGCCTTCGCGAGGGCTGCCGCCATACAGGTGCTTCATCTGGCCACGGACGATGTCAGAAACAGTCACCGTAATGAAGGGCCTGAAGATCAGACATGAACCCTAGCCGAGGGAATGGACACATGGACACACGGATCAGCATCGACGGACCATTACAGGATGGAACCTATCGGGGACGCTGCCCAGCTCTGCCCGGCTGTGTCGTCTATGGCTTCTCTCGAGAGGAAGCCCTCGCCAGATGCCAACAAGCCGTTGTCGGTTACTCGGAGCATCTGGCAGTGGTTCTGCCACGAGAGCTGGCACGGCTTTGGAGGCAGGTGGGGCATCCGCGTGTTTCCCAACGCGCCCTGCCTGTGCACGCGGGGCTTGTTGGATCTGGGAGGAACAATGATGCAGCCACAGCATAGCCACACTAACGAGGTCCGCGATCGACGCTTACGTCTGCGAATCGTCTGTCCGGCCTATCCGGCCTTTAACATCTATTCCCGCCCCGCCAAGGTGATGACCGCCCTGGGGCCGATATGCATTGCCACAGCCGTGCAGGATGTGCCCGGATGGGACGCGGAGGTCATAGACGAGAACAACTATCGGCGCGGCCCGACAGACGCCGCCGGCAGGCCAGATCATGACGCCCTGCAGCGGGCCAGGCCCGCGGATGTCGTGGGTTTGTACGGCGGCCTGACGAGCACGATCCCGCGCCTGTATGAGATCGCCAAGCATTACGTGGACTTGGGCGTGCGGACCATCGCGGGAGGGCATCACTTTACCGACGACAACAACGAACAGGCTCTTTGCAATGGGATCGATGTCGTGGTCCTCGGCGAAGGTGAGAAGACGATTCAGGAGTTGCTGACATGCTTCGAAACAGGGACGGACTTGTCCAACGTTCCGGGCATCGCGTTTCTTCGAGACGGCGAGTTATGCCGGACGGCCGCCAGAGAACCGATCACGGCCTTCGATGACCTCCCGATCCCCGACTTCTCGGTCTTGCGGCATGCCCGGATGCGGTACTACCCCGTTTCGGGTGTCCGAGGGTGTGGGATGGACTGCGAATTCTGCACCGTCAAGGGACGGCCTCGGTTCGCTGCCCCTGAACGCATGATGGAGCAGTTCGCGTCCATCTACGAGAAATGGGGCGGCAAGGTCTTCTTCATCGTCGACGACCTGTTCGGCCAGAATCGCAGCGACACATTACGCCTTTGCCGCATGCTGCGGGACTACCAGCAGCGTGCCCGCACGCGGTTCAGTATCATGGTCCAGATACGCCTGGACCGGGCGCGGGACGGGGAGTTGCTTCAGGCTATGCGCGAGGCACGGATCAACAACCTTGCCATCGGGTACGAATCGCCCATCGCCGAAGAGCTCAAGGCGATGAACAAGCGGCTGGACCCCCAGGAAATGATCGAGTTGACCCGTCTATACCACCGGGCCGGATTCCGGATACACGGCATGTTCATCTTCGGCTACCCGGCACCGGAGGGCCAGCCGTTCCGGATGAGTGCGGATGAACGCGTGAGGCATTTTCGCCGGTTCATTCGCAAGGCCCGGCTCGACACGGTGCAGGTGCTGCAACCCATCCCGCTGCCAGGCACAGAATTGACCGCCAGGCTCAGGCGAGCAGGCAGAATCTTTCCCACGGATACCGTCGGCCTGGAGTACTACGACGGGAACTTCCCGCTCTTTCAGCCGGACGATCCGCTGACTCCGGAAGACATGCAGCGGGCCGCGCAGAAAATCATGCGCGGCTTCTACGGACCGCGCCACTTGCTGGCCGTGGCAATTCGGGTCATCGCCTTTCCCGCCATCGCTCTTTGGCTCCACAACATCGGGGCCGGCTGGCAGAAGTGGTACCGCGGGTGGGCTCGCAGCGTGTACCGTAGCGGCGGCTGGCTGCTGCTGCGGAAGTGGACCGACGCTTTCAGGAAAGACGGCTTCCTCAGCAAGCTTGCTGAGGTAAAGAGGAACTGTGCTCCCAGACGTGGCCACCGATCCTACACCGATTGACCGAGCAGAATAGAAGAGAGCCAACCATGATAAGCATCGCCGTCCTCATCGTGATGATCGAGCCCGGACGTTGGCGTTCGCGCTGTCCGTCGTTGCCTGGCTGTGCGGCCATTGGGCCATCCAGACAAGATGCTTTGCGGAATATCGATTTGGCCATACGTGGGTACTTGTCGGGCCTGGACGTTCCCTTTCCACTGGAACTGAACTTGGTGATCTCGCCCGTCTGAGCAAAGGTATCCCATGCGCCTCTATCTGATCAACCCGAACAACCCGCTGGTCAGCCTGGCCAACGTCAAGGAGAGCCGGTGGAATCGCTACCGGGTCTGGAAGCCTTTGGGTCTTCTGGTTCTGGCAGGCCTGACGCCGCCGGAATGGGAAATCACGGTCATCGATGAGAACGTGCGCACGCCGGATTACGCGGCCATGCCGCGCCCGGATCTGGTGGGCATCACCGCCTTCACCTCCCAGGCCCAGCGCGCGTACGAGGTGGCCGACGAGTTCCGCGCCCGGGGCGTCAAGGTGGTCATGGGCGGCATCCATGCCACCATGTGCAGCCGGGAGGCGTCCGAGCATGTCGATGCCGTGGTGACCGGCGAGGGCGAAGGCGTCTGGGCCGACGTGCTCAGCGACGCGGCCGGGGGACGGTTGGGCAAGCTCTACGCCGGCGGTCACGTGGACATGGCCACGATTCCCCCGGCCAGACATGACCTGTTGAGCACAGGCTACGCCTTCGGGTCCATCCAGACCACGCGGGGCTGCCCGCTGGATTGCAGCTTCTGCAGCGTGTCGGCCTTTAACGGCCATCGCTACCGCCATCGCCCGATCGATGCGGTGATCGCGGAGATGCGGTCCATCCGGGAGAAGTGGGTCCTGGTGGTGGACGACAACCTCATCGGCATCAGCGCCGCCCACCTCGAGCGAGCCAAGGCCCTGTTCCGCGCGATGATTGTCGCCGACCTGGGCAAGAAGTGGATCTGCCAGGTCACCATCAACATGGCCGATGACGAGGAACTGCTGGACCTGGCCGCCCAAGCCGGATGCCGGGGCGCGTTCATCGGGTTTGAATCGCCCACCCCCGAAGGCCTGGCCGAGGTGGGCAAGAAATTCAACCTGCTGAAGGGAAGGAATTTCCGGACTTCCGTGCGACGGATTCAGCGGCACAACATCCTGGTGGTCGGGTCGTTCATCATGGGTCTGGACACCGACGAGCCCGGCATCGGGAGGCGCATCGCCCAGGCCGCCAGCCGCTACGGCGTGGACGTTCTCAACGCGCTGTTCCTGACCCCGCTGCCGGGCACGCGGCTGTGGAACCAGATGAAGACCCAGAACCGGATCGCGGCCAATGATTTCCCGGCCGACTGGCGATACTACACGCTGGGGTTTCCGACCGCCCACTACAAGAATTTCTCGTGGAAGGCCATTCTGAAGGAAATGACCTCCTGTGAAGGCCGGTTCTACTCCACGTGGGGCGTGCTCCGGCGCATCGTCGGCAACGTGCTGCGCGGGCGGCGGCCCATCCTGTCGCTGGTGAGCAACCTGTCCTATCGAAAGAACGCCAGGCTGATTCGCGAGAGCTACAAGCAACTTGGTATCCCGAACAGTCAAGGCGGACGAGGCAGCAGTATCGACAAGATCCACAACGGCCTTAGCCGCGCCGCCCAGGCACCCGACGGCCAGCCGCATCGTCGGCCACTGTGGCGGCGAAAGGCGGAACACTGCGAACCCACGAAGGTTACATCATGACCCCCGCACACCAGAACGAAGGTAGCGAAAGGCACAAGACAGACCCGATCGGCACGGACGGCATCGAGCCCATCTTCCGCCGCGCGCAAGAGAACCCCCTGCTCGCCGCGCGGGACTTGCCGTTCAAGGCTGCGGCCGTACTGAATCCGGGCGCAACCGAATGCAACGGTGAGGTCGTACTCCTGCTTCGTGTGGAGGATGTCGAAGGCTTCTCCAGCATCCATGTGGCCAGAAGCCGGGATGGCGTGAACGCGTGGCGAGTCGAGCGTGAGCCCCTGTTGGGGTATGGTGAGGAGGGGTGGGACTACGAGGAGTATGGTTGCGAAGACGCTCGCGTCACCTACGTGCCGGAAGAAGGCTGTTGGTACATCACATACGTAGCGTACTCACCTATGGGCCCGGCCGTCGGAATCGCCAGAACGGAGGACTTCATCAAGGCCGAGCGTATCTGCCTACTCGGATCGACCAATGACAAGGACGGCGTGCTGTTTCCGCAGAAGTTCGCCGGAAGATGGGCCATTCTGCACCGACCCGACGCAGGCGGCGGCGAGCACATCTGGTCGGCATACTCGCCAGACCTGATTCATTGGGGCGAACCCCATTGTATCCTCCGCGAGGGACCCGGGCCAACCTGGGATGGTGTGAAGGTGGGCGCTGGTCCGCCGCCAATCCTTACCGAACAAGGCTGGCTTCTGATCTTCCACGGTGTCAAGGGGTACGGTGGCAGGCCTGTCTACCGCGCCGGTGCAGCTCTGTTGAATGCAGAGACGCCGCACAAAGTGCTTGCCCGATCGAAAGGCGCGGTCTTCCAAGCCGAAGCCCCGTACGAGCTGTCCGGCACCGTACCCAACGTTGTTTTCCCGACAGGCACCGTCGTGCGCGGAGACCAACTGTGGATGTACTACGGGGCGGCCGACACCTGCGTGTGTCTGGCGAAGGCCAAACTGGCAGACATCCTTGCCGTTCTTTCTTGACGCCGGTTCGAAAGAGGCGCGTCATGAGCCACCATGCTCGTGGATCGAGATCACTGGGACGGAAAAGGGCAACTGGAGGCGTCTGCCCGATCAACTGGGCGCAGGGCCACGAGCTCATTTGGAGGAACTCGGCTCCGAGCGGTTCTGGCGATGCCGGGAGGCTGGAAAGTACAATACCTTAATTCTATGGAAGCTAGTAAGTGTAATGGAAACGACGGGACCTGAAAAAAACGCTGAACCTCTTCAGGTGGGCGGGGGTGCGGAGACTCCACTTGTCTCGAGGGCGGCGGGCACTATAACGAAGAGCCTGGTGACGCATGTGGGCTCGATCATCGCTTCTTGCGGTGCTTGCGCGGTTCTTGTCTATGCCGATGCACTTGACGAAGATGGACTCTCTTTGCTTGAGGGGTTCCATTGCGAGGTCTTCTGCGTCACCAAGACGCCACGGCAGGAGAGACAGCAGGAGGAGAAAGGAACACGCTTTATTCGCGTGCCGGACGTTCCCCTGTCCCGTCTCGGACAGGTGAAGATCGCCGTCTTCATGGCCTTGACGAAGGGTCTGGTGTCCCGAGGGGATATCGTTGTGTGTCTCTCTGGTTTCACCGCGAGCGGCACTCTGGACACTCTGGTCGTGACCGAGGTCGGCAGTGAGTTCGAGATGCTCGCGCCTCTGGGACCTGAGGAGGAACCGTCCATGGACTCCGCGCCCGAGGTGATAGAGCGAGTCCTGGAGGTGGCGACAACCCTGGGCAACGAAGGCCGGGAAAGAAAGCCTGTGGGAGCGATCTTCGTGGTAGGGGATGCAAGCCGTGTACTCTCGATGTCGAGGCCGTTGATTCTGAACCCGTTCCGTGGCCACCCCGAAGAGAAACGCAACATCATGGACAGGAGTTTCGAGGAGACGATCAAGGAGTTGTCGACCATCGACGGGGCATTCGTCGTGCGGGGCGACGGGGTTGTCGAAAGCTGCGGCGTGCTTCTGAAGACAGCCGGTCAGGAAGCGTTCGAGCTTCCCCGGGGCCTCGGCGCGCGACATCACGCCGCGGCAGGGATCACTGCTGTCACCAGAGCCACCGCTGTGACGGTAAGCGAGTCCACAGGCAACGTCATGGTTTTCAGGGGAGGCAAGGCGATTTTGGAGGTGGAGAAGATCAGGTTGGGAGGAGCTCCTGCGCGTGGAACGGATCTGCGACACGAGTAGCGGTGGATCGCGCCTTTTCTCAGGCCAAGAGGAGCGGCAAGAACCGCCTTTGAATTCGCTTGCGTTTTTGGGCGAGCAAATCGGATCATTCGCATTATGAGAGCTGAACTAAAAGCCAGACCAGTGTTTCCAGGATATGCCGAAGGGGTCGCCTGGGTTTACACGCCTGCGCCGGGCGGCGAATCGACACGTTTCGCCATCTCCGACGCGGATGTGGAAGCACAACTGCGCCGATTCGCCAAGGCGATAGCAGCAACTGGCAGTGAACTGAAGAGACTGCGCGACCGAACGGCCGCCGAGGTCGGAAATGACGAAGCAACCATCTTTGACGTTCAACTTGCCATTCTCGGGGATGCTCAGTTCGTGACCAAGGTCGAGGATCAGGTCAGGCACAAGAAGGTGAACGTCGAGCATGCCTTGATTCGCATAGTCGAGGATTGGGTGGAAGAGTTCTCGGCCGTCATGGATGAGCATCTGCGGGAGCAGGCACAGGACATCCGAGATCTGGGCCAGCGGCTGATCGCACACCTGATCCGCCGGCCTGACCGGCCTCTGATGCATATGGCCCCGCAGTCAATCGTTGTCGCCAAGGAGCTCTTGCCATCCGACGTCATGGAGTTGGATCGGCTCCACGTCAGCGCCATTGTCACCGAGTGGGGTGGACCGACCAGCCATGCCGCCATCATCCTTCGGTCGCTGGGCATTCCGGCAGTGACCGGCCTGATAGGAATCCGCGATCAAATCGAGCCTGGCCAGAAGCTCCTGGTGAACGCGGAACTGGGCACGGTCATCATCGAGCCAACCGAGGCAGAGCAGGCACTGTTCGTCAGCGAGCAGCGTCAATACGAGCAAGCCATCTCAGTGATGGCGGACCATGAGGGAGAGCCGTGCGTGACTCTTGATGGAGTTCAGATTCACCTCTATGGCAACCTCAGCCGAGGCGGGGAGGCGGAGCATGTGCTGGAGCATCACCTCGAGGGGGTGGAACTGCTCCGGACCGAACTGCTGTTCTTCGAGTCTGCCGAGCCCCCAGCACTGGTTGATCAATACGAAACATATCGAGCTGCCGCTGTGTGCAGGTTCGTCATGCTCTTCGTAATCTCAACTGGAAGGAAGCCGAGGAAGTCGCGGTCCAGGCCCTTCAATGCGACAGCCGCCACCAAGTGCAACATCTGCTCAAAAACTGGAACTTCCTCTACGGGTCGCAGTAACGCCGTTCTGGCCGCCCCACGTTGCGGACACGGACAGATCAGAGCAGGCGCAGCGAGCATGAAGTGGCATGCGGGCATTCCAACCCGCCAAGCACAAGGCTGACTGGTGGGGGCAGTGGAGCATGGTGATGACTGCGGAGACGTTATGAAAGCACCCGAAGCAGATTGCGGACCACCGGCAGCGACTGACCCGGGGAATCGTCTCCCCAAGAGCACCGCACTGATGTCGACCGACTCAGTGCAGGGCCTTTCAAGAGACGAAGCAAGGCAGCGACTAGCAGAACATGGCTTCAACGACCTGCCCGATGAGAAAACAAATCCGCTCCTGAAGTTCCTTTCCTACTTCTGGGGTCCGATTCCGTGGATGATTGAGGTGGCGGCAATCCTCTCCGCGGCCGTTGGGCATTGGACCGACTTCGGCATTATCCTGGCCCTGCTAGTCGGAAATGCCGTGGTGGGGTTCTGGGAGGAGTACCAGGCCGGCAACGCCATCGCGGCATTGCGGAAGAAGCTGGCGATCACCGCGCGCGTCAACCGCGATGGCAGATGGTCCCAGGTGCCTGCCCGCGACCTGGTCCCGGGGGATCTGATCCGCATCCGGACGGGCGATATTGTTCCTGCGGATTGCCAACTGGCAACAGGGGATCCCATCGAGGTCGATCAATCTGCCCTGACCGGTGAGTCCCTGCCGGTATCGCGCAACAGCGGAGAAACGATCTACTCCGGATCCGTCGTCAAACGCGGCGAGATCAGTGGGCTGGTTTCAGCCACTGGAAAGAACACCTACTTTGGCAAGACGGCTCACCTGGTCGAAGCCGCAAAGACGACCAGCCACTTCCAACGTGCGGTTCTGAAGATCGGGGACTATCTGATCGCCCTGGCATTGACCTTAGTGGCGACGATTCTCGTCGTCTCACTGTTTCGTGGCGACAGCCTGCTGACCACCCTTCGCTTCGCCCTGATCCTGACGGTCGCGGCCGTTCCCGTCGCCATGCCCACCGTATTGTCCGTGACCATGGCGGTGGGTGCCAGGTTGCTCTCTCGGAAACAGGCGATTGTCACCCGATTGGCCTCGGTCGAGGAGCTTGCTGGCATGGATGTCCTCTGCACGGACAAGACCGGTACGATCACGGAGAACAAACTGACCTTGGGAGATGCCTTCGCGCTGGAGGGGGTAAGCAACGCGGAAGTCCTTGTTGCTGCGGCCCTCGCTTCACGGGCCGAGGATCAGGATCCCCTTGACCAAGCAGTGCTCGCGGGGCTGGTGGATTCGCAGTCGCTGGAGGCCTACACGGTGACGCATTTCCAGCCCTTCGATCCGGTCCATAAGCGTACGGAAGCACAAGTGCAAGGGCCGGACGGGCTGACATTCAGAACGACCAAGGGGGCTCCTCAGGTGATCCTGTCGCTGGCCGACAATGCGACAGAAGAGAAGGAGGCCGTAGATAAGGCGGTGAATGTATTCGCCGCTCGCGGCTTTCGCTCGTTGGGTGTGGCCCGGGCCGAGGGAGAGGGTCCATGGCGCGTCTTGGGCGTTCTTCCCCTGTCAGACCCCGCGCGCGAGGACTCCAGGGCTACCATCGAGACAGCTGGAACAATGGGCGTGAAAGTCAAGATGGTTACGGGTGATCAACTGGCCATCGCCGTGGAGATCGCGGGGCAAGTCGGCCTTGGAAAGAACATCCTCAATGCGGACATGTTCGGCGACGTCAAGCACCACGAGGCAAGTCAGTTGGCCGAAGCCATTGAGACGGCAGACGGATTTGCCCAAGTCTTTCCGGAACACAAGCATCACATCGTTGACGTTCTGCAGCAGCGCGGGCACATCGTGGGGATGACCGGCGACGGGGTAAATGACGCCCCGGCCTTGAAGAAGGCCGACGCCGGCATAGCCGTCGCCGGGGCCACCGACGCGGCCCGGGCGGCCGCAAGTATCGTTCTGGTGGCTCCAGGCCTCTCGGTCATCATGGACGCTATCCGCGAAGGCCGGAAGATCTTTCAGCGTATGACGAGCTACGCGATCTACCGGATCACCGAGACGATCCGCGTCCTGCTGTTGATGACGCTTTCGATCCTGGTGTTCAACTTCTACCCGGTGACGGCGGTGATGATCGTCCTGCTCGCGTTGCTGAACGATGGTGCCATACTCTCTATTGCTTACGACCGCGTCAGAGGATCGGACGGGCCGGAGAAATGGAACATGCGCCTGGTTCTGGGTGTCGCGACGGTATTGGGCGTTACCGGGGTGTTCGCGTCCTTCGGGCTGTTCTACTTCTTTGAGCGTATTCTACCCCAATACTGGCACATTGCCGTCACCCGAGACATGCTTCAGACGCTCATGTATCTCAAGCTTTCCGTGGCGGGGCATCTCACCGTGTTCTTGGCACGCACCCGCGGTCCGTTCTGGGTGAGTCGGCCTTCAGCCATCCTTCTGGCGGCGGTGGTCGGAACCCAGGTCGTCGCCACCTTGATTGCTGTCTACGGGCTGTTCATGCCGGCGATCGGCTGGGGGTGGGCCGGGCTCGTGTGGGGCTACGCTCTGGTGTGGTTCTTCTTGAACGATCGTGTCAAGCTGGCTGCCTACCGGATCTTCGATCCAGCCCAGCCCGCCCTGCTGTCCAAGGTACGGTGAAATGACATCCTCTACCTGGGTCTTCGGCGAAAGGATGGCCATGACGAGGAAACACGAGGCCTCAACCCAGCGTAACCGGGATGGCTCGGGACCGGCGGGAGCCCCAGCATCGAAACAATCTGCCCACGATCAGACGACCGAGCCCACGATGTACGTAACGGAATCGACATGCGATGCGCATGACGGCGGATTCCGCGTCCTCGGAATCGGGGCGTCGGCTGGCGGCCTTGCTGCCCCGAAGGAATTCTTCGGCGCAATGCCGGCCGACAGCGGCATGGCCTCCGTCATCGTCCAGCACCTCGAGCCTTCCCATGAAAGCCGCATGGCCGAGATACTGGCCAAGTGTACGCCGATGAAGGTAGCGGCGGCCGAAGATGGAATGGCCGTCGAGTCCGACTCCGTCTACACCAATCCGCCAGGCAGATCCCTGAGCGAACAGGGTTGCGCAACAGGTCTGGGTGTCGTACCTACGAGCCGCCAGGGCAAGCTATCCGTCAAGATGGACTTGACCCACCTGACCGACGAGATTTACGAGCAGTTCACCAGTTGGCCGGAAGCGACGCAGCGTGAGAAACTGGAACGGTTCGCCTCGGCCGGTGACGCGGCCGTGATGCCGCTGCTGCGCATCCTCGAGAGCTATCGCACACCCGATGGCGCAACGAACACATTGGCCCTCAAGACGATGGTCTGTCAGCAGTTGGGCCGGCTGAGTGATGACCGGGCGGTCTACTACCTATGCCAGCAGATCTCGCTGGGTGACGCGGAAGACGAGATCAACTCCGCAGCCCTACGGTACGCCGCCACCGAGGCCCTCGGACGGATCATCGGCAAGCCGTTCACCCCCGATGCTCAGGGCGTCCAAGCCGCTCGGGATTGGTGGGTGGGCCCCGCACGAGCCCGGTACGATCAGTTGGCGTTCTGACGTAAGGCCGGCCAACCGCTGCCACGGCAGATGGTCCCAATTACGTTCTCGGGTGAACATCGCCCTGGAATTGGCCGCGTTTTTTGAGCGGGATGATTCGCACTATGAGAGCTGAACTCAATGCCAGACAAGTGTTCCCAGGATATCGAGAATAAAGGGTTCAATTTGAGTGACTCCATTCTACCTGGCCGCATTGCCTTCCTGGGCGATTACTTGCCCCGGCTGTGCGGGATCGCAACGTTTACCCACGATCTCTGCGAGACGGTGGCGACCACGGTCCCGGGGTCGGACTGCTTTGTTGTGGCAGTCAACGATCGGACGGAGGGCTATGAATATCCGCCGCGGGTGCGCTTCGAACTGCAGGAAAAGCAGCTGGATTCCTACCGTCGGGCGGCGGATTGTTTGAACTTCAACAACGCGGAGGTCCTCTGCGTGCAGCATGAATTCGGCATCTACGGG
>Ga0272444_10000445_pt1 | contig 44583 bp, 39 predicted proteins | sample SSMForm13_FD_201033 | JGI IMG/M metagenome (GOLD analysis project Ga0272444, IMG submission 201033) | Marine sediment archaeal communities from Little Sippewissett salt marsh, Falmouth, MA, United States - SSM-Form-13 | ecosystem: Environmental > Aquatic > Marine > Wetlands > Sediment ... | reverse complement strand
TCAAGGAGCAGAACGCGGAGAAATCCTGCTTCGTGCTCCGGGAGCCCGTGGCGTTTTCGGAAGGGGACATAGAACTCGCCGCATATCCCTACGACGGCTTTAAGATTAGTTTCACCATAGACTACGAGCATCCCCTCATCGGCAGGCAGCACATCTCGCTGGAGATCAACGAGGAAGTGTTCGAGAAGGAGATAGCCCCGGCCCGTACCTTCTCGCTCTTGAAGGACGTGGAGAGCCTCAAGGCGAGGGGGCTTATAAAGGGAGGCAGCCTCGCCAACTCGGTGGTGGTCGGCGATGACGGCATCCTGAACGATGGCGCCTTGAGGTTTGAGGACGAGTTCGTGCGGCACAAGGTGCTGGATCTCCTCGGCGACCTCGGCCTGCTCGGCAGGCCTCTTAAGATGCACGTAGTCTCGCTCAAGTCGGGACATTCGACGAACCTCAAGTTCGTAAGACTCCTCAAGCAGAAGCTTTCGGAAGATCAGAAAGGGTTGGCCCCGGGAAGGCAGGTGAGAGAAGTGCCATCCAGCCTCACGATTGACCAGATCCAGAAGATCATGCCCCATCGCTATCCGTTCCTTCTCGTCGACAGGATTCTATCCCTGGACCCGGGAAAGAGCGTCGTTGGCATCAAGAACGTGACTATCAACGAGCCCTTTTTCGTGGGTCATTTTCCGAGCGGCCCCATCATGCCGGCCGTCCTCATCATCGAGGCCATGGCCCAGGTGGGAGGGGTGATGCTGCTCAGCATGGTGGAGAACTCGGAGAACAAGCTCGTCTACTTCATGGGCATCGACAAGGCCAAGTTCAGGAGACCCGTCGTGCCGGGGGACCAGATAAGATTCGAGCTCGAGATGATCAGGTTCAGGATGAAGACCTGCAAGATGAGGGGTAAGGCCTATGTCGACGACGCCGTCGTCGCGGAGGCCGAACTCACATCGGTGGTCGTTGACAAACCCGGTTTGGCGGATTAGACTCTCTGTAGCGAGGAAGGTGTCAGGTTTGGATGAATCAGTGACCATACATCCCACGGCGGTAGTCGATGCCGGCGCCGAGATAGGCGAGGGCGTCTCTGTCGGCCCATACTCGGTGATAGGCCCCAATGTCAAGATCGGCCCGCGCACTACCGTGGGTTCGCATTGCGTATTCGAGGGCTGGACGGAGATAGGCGAGGACTGCAAGATAACCCATTCGGTATGCCTCGGCCAGGAGCCCCAGGACGTCAAGTACGCGGGCGAAGAGACTTACGTCAGAATCGGCGCGAGGAACCTGATCAGGGAGTTTACGACCGTGCACCGGGCGACCGGCGAGGGCTGCGAGACCCGGGTGGGGGACGATAATTTCATCATGGCCTACGTCCACATAGCCCACAACTGCATCGTGGGGAGCGGCACGGTGATATCCAATCTCACGACCATGGCCGGCCATGTGACCGTGGAGGACCAGGCCAGAATCAGCGGCGTGATCCCCATTCACCAGTTCGTGCGCATAGGCACGCATTCGATAGTCGGGGGAGGCTCGCGCGTCCCCAAGGACATACTGCCCTACATCAAGGCAGCGGGTAATCCGCTTCGCGTCAGCGGCCTCAACACCATCGGCCTCCAGCGGGCCGGCTTCGAGCCGGATACCATGAAGGCCCTCCGCGAGGCCTACCGGCTCATCTACCGGTCCAATCTCAACGTCACCCAGGCGGTCGAGAGGATCAAGTCGGAAGTTGCCCCTATACCCGAGATTCAGCATCTGTTAGAGTTCATTGAAACTTCGGATAGGGGAATCACGATTTAGGCTTCTTTCGAGGCCCGAACCCGTTTATAATACCGGCGGTTCTCTTCAGGGAAAGGACAATGGGAATGGATTCTGTACGCTGCGGCGTAATCGGCGCGGGCCAGCTCGGCCAGCATCATGTGCGCATATATAACGACCTGCCCGAGGCGCAGCTGGTCGGCATAGTCGATACCGACCCGGCCCGCCTCGCTGAAATCTCCGAACGTCACTCGACCAGGGCGTTCGACTCCATCGAGGCCCTCATCGCCGAGGTGGACGCCGTCAGCCTGGCGGTGCCGACGAGTCTGCACCATGAGATCGGGCTGAAAGTCCTGGAGAGCGGCAAGCATCTTCTCGTGGAGAAGCCCATCACCTCGACGGCCAAAGAGGGGCTCGACCTCGTGGAAGCGGCCAAGGCCAGAAACCTCATCCTCAGCGTGGGCCATAGCGAGCGCTTCGGCGCGCCCATACGGGCGGCCCTGGCATACGTCAAGAGCCCGCGCTTCGTGGAGGCGCTGAGACTGGCGGGCTTCGGGCCGAGGGGCACTGACGTAACAGTCATACACGACCTCATGATTCACGATATCGACCTGGTTCTGAGCCTCGTCGGCTCGGAGGTAGAGAGGGTGGACGCCGTCGGCGTCCCCGTCTTCACGCCCAATGTCGATATCGCAAATGCCAGGCTGTCTTTCCGCGACGGCACCGTCGCCAACCTCACGGCCAGCCGGGTCTCACCGGAGCGCCTGCGCAAGGTGCGTTTCTTCCAGGACGACTCCTACATATCGGTGGACCTGCTCGGCAAAGCCGTGAATATTCTCAAGCGCAAGATGGACTTCGCAGACATGGCGAGTCTCAATCCCAATGACGTGCGGCCCGACGAGCTCGTCGACGTCATCGTGCCTCCCATAGAAGACAGGGAACCGCTGCTTCTCGAGCTCCTGGATTTCGTACTGAGCGTGCGAGGCGAGAAAGAGCCGGAGGTGACGGGCGAGGCCGGCCTGCGGGCGCTGGTGGTCGCCGACCAGATCGTCGAGGACATCCAGTCCCGCCTCAGGCGCTGGAGAGAATAAATGCCGCCCCGGATAGTCATAGTCACGGGCGAAGCTTCGGGCGATGTCTATGGCGCCATGCTGGCCGCCGAGATCATGAAGAAGCGTCCGGACATCGTGGTGAGCGGCGTCGGCGGCGAGCGCATGAGAGCGGCCGGCGTGGACATCTTCCAGGACAGCGGCAACCTTCCCGTGGTGGGTTTTTGGGAGGCCATAGTGCGCCTGCCGGAGCTCCGCAGGGCCATGAACAGCATGAAGTCCTATATCGCCAGGGAGCGGCCCGACCTTCTCATACTCATAGACTATCCGGGCATGAACCTCAGGCTCGCGAGCTTCGCCAGGGAGAAGGGGATAAAGGTCATGTACTATATCTCCCCGCAGGTCTGGGCGTGGGGCCGGAGCCGCGTGAAGGCCATCAGGAAAAACGTCGACAAGATGGTCGTGATTCTGCCCTTCGAGCTCGAGTTTTACAGGAACGAAGGTGTGGATGTCGACTATGTGGGGCATCCCCTCATCGACCTCGTGAAGACCGAGATCGATAGGGAAGATTTCCTGGAGCGCTACGGCGTAGCCCCCGGGAGCAAACTCGTCTCGCTCCTTCCCGGGAGCAGGCTGCAGGAGATAGGCCATCATCTGGCTCCGCTTCTCGAGACGGCCAGGGCTCTCGGGCGGGCGGTGCCCGGAATCGAATTCGTCGTAGTGAGCGTGCCGGAGTACCGCGACCTCATAGAGAAAGAACTCCGGAACCTCGGCCTCGCCTACCCGGTAGTAACCGAGCACAAGTACGCGTCCATTGCGGCGAGCGATCTCGCGCTCACCTGCTCGGGAACGGTAACGCTTGAGGCCGCCCTCCTGGGTACGCCCATGATCGTCATATACCGGCTATCGCTCGTCTCGTGGCTCCTGGGCAGGCTGGTGGTGCGGGTTCCGTATATCTCCCTGGCCAATCTCGTCGCCGGGCGGCAGGCCGTGCCCGAACTCATCCAGGGCGGCGTTACGAGCGAAGGCCTGGTGCGCGAGTCGATGCGAATACTGAATGACAGCCAGGTGAGCGAAAAGATGCGCAGCGATCTCGGCGAGGTGAGATCCAGACTCGGCCAGGGCGGCGCGACTGCCAGGGCCGCCGACATCGCAATCGCGCTCGCCTCACGGTGAAAGGAGGGGCGCTACGTCGCAGCCTACCTCTAAAGCGCCCGGGCTCGGCCCGAGAAGCGGCCTCTTAACCGCCTACCAGGTGCTCACCTCGGGCGTATACGCCATATTGCGGCTGGGCTACGATATCATCCCGCCCCTGAGGCCGCGGCTGGCCCCGAGGCTCGCCCTGGACCTGGCGGCCGGCCCCGCCAAACCGCTCATCCACTTCCACGCTTCCTCCGTGGGAGAAATATCGAGCATAGCGCCGGTGGTGAGCGAGGCCGCGAGGGCGTTTCCCGGCCACGCGCTTCTGGTTACCACCATGACGGCCACCGGCATGCGCCGGGCGGCGGAGGTCCTGCCCGGGACCGAGGTGCGGCTGCTTCCCTTCGATTTCAAGCCGGCCATGCAGCGCTTTGTGAGGACGCTCAAGCCCGCGGTCACAATTATCGCCGAAACCGAGCTCTGGCCCAATCTCCTCAGGGAAGCGAGGCGGCGGGATACGTCCCTGGTGCTCGTAAACGGGAGGATATCCACGAAATCCATACGCCGCTACCTCAGGCTACGCCGGCTGGTGAGGTCCATGCTCTCCCAGTTTGACCTGCTTCTCATGCGCTCGGCCGAAGACGCCGACCGCGCGATCATGCTGGGAGCGGACCCCGAAAGAGTGGTGGTCACGGGAAACACCAAATACGACGTGTTGCCTGGCCCCATGGAGGAAGAGAGGCGGCGGGCGCTCAAGGAACGGCTGGGCCTGGCCTGGGGCAGACCGGTGATCATACTTGGCTCGGCCCGCGACGGCGAAACCGAAGTGCTGCTCCGGGGTCTCGAGGCCCTGGATTCCGGCGCCGTGCCCGCGGTCGTCATCGCGCCGCGCCACCTGGAGAATGTCCCCAGGTTCGACGCGGCCCTCCGCCGGGCGGGCTACACCGTCAGGCTGTCGGCCGCCGGGGCCGGGGACGGGCCCGCCGAGCTCCTCGGCGAGCGCGAAGCCATAATGGTAAACGAAATGGGCCGGCTGCTCGAATACTATGCCGTATCCGACATAGCCGTGCTCGGCGGAACCTTTGCGCCACACGGCGGTCACAACCCACTGGAGCCCGCGTCCCAGGGCGCGGTGGTCGTGGTGGGGCCGTACCGGGACAATATCGCAGACGATATGGAGTACCTCATGGGCGAAAACGGCGTCGTCATAACCGACGGAGCCGGTCTCGGCGGGACGCTTCGGGATCTCATCGCGGACCCGGCCCGGATGGAGGCCACGGCCCAGCGCGCCTCTTGCGCGGTGCGGGCCAGGAAGGGCGCATCCCTGCGCTCGCTGGAGGCCATGAAGTCAGCGGGGGTCTTTAAGTGAAGGCGAACCCGTTCGAAGTCATCGACAGGCGTGCGTTCAGTCCAGTCTACGAGATGACGAGGGGCAGGAAGATGCTGCTGGCTCCAGTCGCATATCCCCTGTCCGGGATCTACGCCGCCGGCGTGAAGCTCTGGCGGAAGCGGGGGGCCGACGCCCTCGACATAGGCGTCGCGGTCGTAAGCGTGGGAAGCATAACCGTCGGGGGCACGGGCAAGACGCCGCTAAGCATGCTCATCGCCGAGCATATCCGGGACTGCGGCAAGTCGGTAGCCATAGTATCGAGGGGTTATAAGCGCAAGCAGGGACCGTCGCCGCTAATCGTGAGCGACGGTGAAGGCGTAAAGGCGACCGTTGAGGAAGCCGGGGACGAACCCTATCTCATGGCCCGCAGGCTGGCCGGGATTCCGGTGGTCATTGACGCCGACAGGGTGCGGGGCGCCATCAGGGCCAAGGAGGTTTTCGCTCCGGACGTCATTCTGCTCGACGACGGCTTCCAGTGCCGGGGTCTCAAGAAGCGGCTCGACATAGTGACCCTGGGACCTGACGCCCTCGCGCCGGGCGCGGGCTACCTTCCCTGGGGACCCTTGAGGGAGGGGCTCGGAGCCATCGGGGATGACGACTTCGTCGTATATGTCGCGCGCAGCGAAAGCGAGAGAGAGTTCATGGCCGGGAGCGCGGGCGGGGAGACAGCCGCGGGGCGGCTCAGGGCGAGAGAGCACTTCTATCTTGCATCCTATGTCGACCCGGTTATTGTTGACGGCGAAGGGAGGAGCGCCGCCGCCGAAGCGGCGGGGCGCGCCGCAGTATTATCCGGCATAGCCAGGCCCGAGGGCTTCGAGGCGACATGCGAAACCCTCGGCGTAGACATAGGGCTGGGGATTCGCTTCGACGACCACCACTGGTATACCGATACGGACGCTAAGATGATTGAGAGGGCAATGAAAGAGCGAGGATGCGACTGGCTGCTTACTACCGAGAAAGATTTCTGGAGACTGCCCGCGGGTCTTCGCGGGCGGGCGCGCGCCGTGACAATCAGCCTCCGGGTATATGATGCGTCTTTTCTGAGCGAGGTTCTGCGCCGGGTGAACGGCCATGATTGAGACTGACTTCCTCATCATCGGAAGCGGCATATCGGGGCTGCTTGCGGCCATAAAGCTCGCCGCGCACGGCAGCGTCGCCATAGTGACCAAGAAGAACAAGAGCGATTCCAATACCAACTATGCTCAGGGCGGCATCGCTGTCGCTCTGGACGAGGGCGACTCCCGCGAAATGCATATCGCCGACACGCTGAGGGCCGGATGCGGCCTATGCGACGAGAACGTGGTCCGGCATGTGGTGGGTAGAGCGCGGGAGTGCATGGAAGACCTCCGCAATATGGGGGTTCCCTTCAGCACCGAAGACGCCGGAGGCGGAAAGCAGCGCATATCACTGGGCCGGGAGGGCGGCCACTCCGCCCGGCGCATCGCCCATGTCAAGGACTACACGGGCAAGGCCATCGAGGAGGTGCTGCTCGAGACCGCCCGGGCCACCGGCCGCGTCACCATTTACGAAAACCACCTGGCTATCGACCTGGTCCTCGAGTCCAAACGTTCGGGCGCGCCCCTCAAACCCGACCGTTGCTGGGGCGCTTACGTCATGGACGAAGAGGCGCGCTCGGCCGAAGCGTTTCTGGCCAAGGTCACTATTCTGGCTACGGGCGGGGCCGGCAAGGTCTACCGCTACACATCCAATCCGGACATCGCCACGGGCGACGGCGTCGCCATGGCATGGCGCGCCAACGCCAGGATCGCCAACCTCGAATTCGTTCAGTTCCACCCGACCTGCCTGTATCATCCCGAGGCCAAGAGCTTTCTGATCTCGGAGGCCGTCAGGGGCGAAGGCGGCGTGCTGACGACCGCCGGCGGCGAGGCTTTCATGAAGCGGCATGACGAGCGGGGCGACCTGGCGCCGCGTGACATCGTGGCCAGGGCCGTGGACTTCGAGATGAAGCGCACCGGGGACAAGTACGTTCACCTGGATATGCGCCCTATCGGCGAGGCCCGCATCAGGGAAAGATTCCCTTACATATACGGCAGGTGCATGGAGCTGGGAATAGACCCCGCGGCCGAGCCGCTCTGGGTGGTTCCCGCTGCGCATTACATGTGCGGTGGCGTCATCACCGACATTCGCGGCAGAACCAATATCGATGCCCTGCTGGCCGCCGGCGAAGTGGCGCACACGGGTTTTCACGGCGCCAACCGGCTGGCTTCAAATTCTCTCCTGGAGGCGGTGGTCTTCGCCGACGCGGTAGCCGAATGCGCCACTCAAACCGCGGCCGCGTTCGAGGGAGAAATCCCCCGGGTGAGGCCCTGGGTCGCGGACGGCACAACGGCTGCCGTGGAGAGAGTCGTATTCGACCACGACTGGGACTCGGTGCGCAGCATCATGTGGGATTACGTCGGAATCGTACGCTCCGACGAGCGGCTCTCGATGGCGGCGAAGCGCATCGGGGTGATGCGGGAACATATCGAGACGTTTTACCGGAAGTACCGGCTCAATCCCGACCTCATCGAACTCAGGAACATCGCCCTGGTAGGCGAGCTCATCATCGAATGCGCGCAGCTCCGCAGGGAGAGCCGGGGTCTGCACTACAATGTGGACTGTCCGGAAACCGACGACGCGCGGTACAGGCGCGACACCGTAATCGGATTTTGAATTCTGAAGATCAGGCATTAGGTTCACATAAGGAAGGGGCAGGGTGGAGGCCGGGTTCTCCGCTTCAAGAGAGGTGATTGCCTTGTTGAAGGAGAAAAGATGGGCAGGCGCGGCAGGCCGTTGGGCTCTGCTTGCGGCCATAGTGCTTCTGACATGCGCGGCTCCGGTCAGCGCCGTCGGAAGCGCCGAAGGAGGTAAGGAGAAGATGGAAGCCTCGGAAAGCGTCAGGAAACCCGCCGTCGCCGGCGCCTTTTACCCGGGCACGCCCGGGGAGCTCCGGGAGGTGGTTACGGGTATGCTGGCGGATGCCCGGCCGCCGCGGCTTAACGGGCAGCTCATCGCGCTCATTTCACCCCATGCCGGGTACGTCTATTCGGGCGAGGTCGCCGCGCAGGGCTACAAGCTCGTCGAGGGCCGGAGGTTCGACGCCGTAATCGTGATTGCTCCGAGCCATCACGTCGCCTTCAGGGGCTGCTCCATTTACGAGGGCAGGGCATATGAAACCCCCCTTGGCCTCGCGGAGATAAACACCGATCTCGCGGGCGCGCTGCTTACGAATTACGACTTCATCACATCCTATCCGGCTGCCCATATAGCCGAGCACTCGCTCGAAGTGCAGATCCCGTTCCTGCAGGTGGCTGTTCCCGACCTGCGCCTGGTGCCCATCATCATGGGCGACCAGTCGCAGGGTGCATGCAAGCGCCTCGCCGAGGCCATCGCCGAGAGCGTCAAGGGCATGAACGTGCTCATAGTGGCCAGCTCGGACCTCTCGCACTTTCACACCTATGACCAGGCCGTGGAGCTCGACAACATAATCGTCGAGCGCGTGCGCGACTTCGACCCCGAGGGCCTCGCCCATGACCTGAGCTCGGGCAAATGCGAGGCCTGCGGCGGGGGCCCCATGATCACGGCGATGCTCGCGGGCAAGCTTCTGGGCGCGGACTCCACCGAGATACTCAAGTACGCCAACTCGGGTGACACCTCCGGCGACAAGTCGAGGGTCGTAGGCTATCTGTCGGCCGCCATATACGACATGGAAGACGTCGGCGTCAACCTGGGGGTGGGCTACGAGGAGAAGGTAGAGCTTCTGCGGATAGCGAGAACATCCATCGAGGCCGCGGTGCGGGGCGAGCCGGCCCCGGAGTTCGAGGCAGCGACGGCGCTCCTTGGCGAGAAGCGCGGCGCCTTCGTAACGCTTACCAAGGGGGGGCACCTCCGCGGATGCATCGGGCATATCAGGGGGATCGAGCCCCTTTACATCACGGTGTCCAAAATGGGCGTCGCGGCTGCTCTGGAAGACCCGAGATTCGATCCGGTTGTGGCCGCCGAACTCGACCGGATAGAGATCGAGATATCGGTGCTGACGCCTTTTGAGAAGATCAGCGACCCATCCGAAGTTGTGGTGGGCACGCATGGGCTCTACATAGAAAAGGGTTACAGCCACGGCCTGCTGCTGCCACAGGTCGCCACCGACTACGGCTGGGACCGTTACGAGTTTCTCGACCAGACCTGCAAGAAGGCCGGGCTGCCTGCCGGCGCGTGGAAAGAGGGTGCCACCATTTACACCTTCTCGGCCCAGATCTTTAACGAGAGCCAGGTACTCGGGAGCGGCGGTTAAGCGCCGCCAGGGGCAGGAGCAGCACGAGGTTCACGAGGGCCACCGCCAGCGCCGCGTTTATGATTCCCAGGGCCGGTATGGTAAGGAAGCCGGTGGTGAAACCGGCGATGGACGCCCCCACGAGATCGATTGAATAGGCGAGCGCGCCGGCTTCGACCCGCCCTGCCGGCGCGCGCAGGAGCGAGGCGGATGCCGCCGTGAAGACGCTTCCCCCGATTACGCCCGCAAGGAAAGCCAGCAGGATGTACGCGGCATCCACTGCCGCGCCGTGGGGGGCGCCACCCTGGCTCTGAATGCGGGTGAAGGTGAGTACCACGACGAGCGGCAGGCAGACCAGCGCGACCTGCAAGAGCGGCAGCGTGACGCTCTGCCTGGCAGCCGCCAGCCTGCGGCCTGCGAGCGTCGCCGTTAGCCCGAGGGCCACCATGAAGGCGGCGATGATGACGGCGAGCCGCGTGTAAACATAGCCCCGGCTTATCTGGAAGCACAGCATGACGAGCACCGTCGTGAACATAGTGGTAAAACCCATGGAGTAGAGGCATACAAGCGGCGCCGCGCCTCTGAGCCCGGGCCCTGAGCCGCGCGCATACGCGATGACGACGACAAGGGCCAGGGCGGCGAGCAGCGCAACGGACAGTTTAAGGTCCAGACCCGCCGCCGCCCAGGCTACCGCCTTTCCCGTCCGGAATTGCCTGGCCCAGATGGCGAGCGCATAGGAAAAAGTCACGGGCCGGCCGTCGGAATTGGCGATGCCGTCGGTTTGCATGGCGAGCAGGCTGTCGAGCTGGGCTGCCCGGAGGCCCGAGAGCCTGTCCATGAGGAAGTACTCGTTAAGGTAAGCGGTCTCGAGACCGCGCCCGGCGAGCGTGGAGAGCAGAGAGTCTTTGCGCCCCGCGAAAGAAGTATCCGACGCCAGGATGTGTATGGTCTCACCCGGCAGAATCTCAACATAAGCGAAGACCTCGCCGAGGGCGTTGGCGAGCGACGCTATGAGTCCCGTAAGATCGGGGCCTATGTAAGCTCCGGAGGCGTCCACCTTGAGACCTATCAGGCCCCCCCCGGCCAGGGCGCGCCTGGCTGCCCTGAAAAACTCTACGGTGTAGAGCCGGTTCACCTGGAGACTCATGGGTAGCCCGGCTGCCAGGATTATGGCGTCATAGCGCTGGGACGTCGACGCGATATAGGCGCGCGCGTCACCGAGCACGGGCGCTGCGCCGCCGCCACCACCGCCCATCCACTCGGGGGGACCGTATTTGGCCGCGAGGCCTATTATGGCCGGGTCGAGCTCTACGAAATCCACGCGCTCGACCGAAGGGTGTTTCAGGGTCTCGGGTATGACGCCGGAACCGCTGGACCCCACCAGGAGAACCCTGACCGGCCGCGGGTGGTAGAGGAGCGGTATGTGGACCGTCTCCTCGGCATACATGACGTCGACGATGGTGAAAGCGAGGGCGCCGCTTTCATAGAAATCGTGCAGTCCGTCCCTAGCCGCGACAACCACGTTGCCATACTTGCTGTCGACGGTTTCCACGACCTCAAACGGCTTAAACTCCATTTTCCTGAGTTTAAGATCGATGGGGCCCGCCATGACCAGGACTATCCCTATACCCGCCAGGAGGAACACGGCCGCCGCGAGGACGCCTCCTCTGGCCGGCCGGCTTGCGCCCCGAATTGCGAAAACGGCTCCGCCCACAGCTGCGGCCGCGCCCAGCGCCGATATGGTCACGGGGTTGGCCGCTTCCAGAAGCCAGAGGCTCAACAGGGCCCCGCCCAGCGCCGCGCCCAGGGCCTCGCCTCCGTAAACGGTTGGAACCGGCGAGGGGTGGAAATGCTGTCTGCCGTAGCGAACGAGGGCGACGAAGAGCATGCCGAGCAGGAAGGCGCAGGGGGCGACGCCGACGGCTGCCACGGCTACCGTCATGAGGGGGCTGAGGAGCTGCCCCGCGGGCGCAGCCATGGGCCGGGCGAGCCGGATCAAAATGACTTGCAATAGAGAAAACAGTCCTGCGATAATGAACAGGGTCGCCACGGAGGTATGTGCGGAGCGTGGTCTGGGGCTGCGGCCCGCGGCCAGGCAGCCTGCGGAAACCGAGATGAGCCAGAGGGCGAGTACCGTGGCTATGGTGAGCTCGTTTCCCGTAAAAGCTATGAGAAGCTCGCGTATGAGTACAACCTGCGAGATCGTCTCAAACAGGCCCAGGAAGCAGCCCAGCAGGATGAGGTTTCTCTTAGTTTGCATTGCTCAATATCTTCCTTGATTTGTCTGAGAGGGTATCATAGCTTAGTCTCGTACTCAAGCAACTGATAAGGAAGTGCAATGGACCGGAACTACATCTTAGAGAAGCTGGAAGAGATCATCGCCGAGGACAAGCGCTACAGGCTCGAAGCCTATGTCTTCATCATGCATGCCCTGGACATGGCGGTCTCCAGGAAGACCGAGCCCGGGCATGTATCTGGGCAGGAGCTGCTGGGCGGCGTCAGTGTTTACGGGAAACACCTCTTCGGCCCGACGGCGAGGATGGTGTTCGAGCACTGGGGCGTTCACGAAACCGAGGACTTCGGCAATATAGTTTTCAACCTGGTCGGCGCGGGTATTCTCTCGACCAGCGATGCGGACAAGCCGGACGACTTCGCCGGGGTGTACGATTTCGGCGAGGTCTTTGACAGGCAATACGAGTGGAAGATCGAGGACCCTCTATAGCGTCTGGGGGACGTAAATGGCTCCGCGCGATGAGGACATAATCGACGACATTCGCCATCTCCAGGAGACGATGGAGAGGCTGCTTTCGGATTTTTCGCGGCTGAGGACGCCCCTTCTGCTGGGCAGGGAGTACGTTTGGCGGCCGCTTACGGACGTCTACGAGACCGACTCGGGTCTGGTCATTCGCATGGACGTAGCCGGCATGGACCCGGGAGATTTCGAGGTCAACCTGCATGGAAGAATGCTGACCATACGGGGCGTGAGACATGACCCGGTGCGGGACGGGCGAAGGCACTTTCACAAGATGGAAATAAACCTGGGCGCCTTCGAAAGGAATATCGAGATCCCGCATCACCTGGGGGTCTCATCGGTAACGGCCCAGTACGAGAACGGGTTTCTCGTAGTAAGGCTGGCCAAGGGAGCGAGCCGCGTCAGGGGACGCGAGCGTATCGTTCCCGTTGACAGGGGAGTGTGATTTGCCCCAGTGGCCCACAAGAGGAATGCTGTCGGTAGCGAGCAAACTCTTTGCCCGCCGCAATATCGACCAGCCGTTTTCGCTTTCCGACCTCCGCGAGAACGCGCGCAGAGTGCTCACCATAGCCCCCGCCGGGCTTGCCGAGATGCTGCTTCTCTACCCGGCGCTCTCTCTTCTCCGCAAGGCCCTTCCCAGCTCGAGGCTGATATGCATAGTGGAGGGGAATCAGGCCGACCTCCTGAGAGGGGAGGCCCTGGTCGATGACTTCGTTCAATTCCCGGAGTTCAGCGGCACGCGCGGCATCATGACGTACAGGTCGTTCGTCGCCGACATACGCGACCGCGCCGTGGAGGCCGCGTTCTACTTCGATTTCAGGTACGATTTCTACCGCCAGTTCCTGCCGCTCCTGGCCGGAGTGCGACTCAGGGCCAAGCTCCGCGGGGACGCCGGCTATCCGCTCTTTAACGTGGAGGTTGTTCCGAAGGACGAGAACGCCTACTTCCTGGACCTCAATCTCGCGCTGGTGCGCTTCCTGACGACCTATGGCGACGAGCCCGACTACTGGAGCCTGCCCGAAAAGGAAGTCGAGATCGCCAGGGAGATCATAAGATTCAGGAAACCAAATACCAATGAAATGCTCGTGGGCGTCGACCTCAGCTCCACAAGGACGGGGGACGCGCCGCCTTTCGACGTCGAAGTGAGGCTGGCGCGCAGTTTCTCGGCCCTCAAACCGAGCCGCATCGCGCTGCTCTCAGATCCCGACCCGGGCATCAAGGAAGACGAAATCAGTCGCTTCGGCGACTATGAGTGGCTCGACATTCCCAGGAAGAGCTTCCGGGATACCCTCGGAATCCTCTCGCAGTGCGACCTCTTCATCACAGCAAATACCTCGCTGTTCCACTTCGCCGTGGCCATGGGGGTCCCGACATTCGCGCTGTTTTCGGCCAAAGACGATCTCAGATGGATACCCGGCACGGGCAACTTCGAACTCATCGACGAGGAGAAGTGGTCGCAGACGCCTCCCGCAAAACTGGCCATGCAGATGCGGGACTTCGTGCTGAGTGTCACGAAGGTCTGATTATGGAATCCCTCAAACTGTATTTCAGAATAATATCTTTGCTCAAGCCTTACTGGCGGACCCTCACGCTGGCGGTCGGCTTGATGGCGCTGGTGGCCGTATTCAGCGGTTTTTCCATAGGCATGATGCTCCCCTTCGTCAACGTCATCTTCGGCGGCAGCGATATGCCGGGCATAGCCGGGACCGCAGACGCCGTGGGGGAGGCAGCCGCGCCGGTGGCGTCTCTCCAGGAGAGTGTCAGGGAGTTCATACTCTCTTTCTACCTGACCGATTCACCCGTGGACTCGCTGGTGCGCATATGCCTCACGGTGCTCGTCCTGTATTTTTTGAAGGCCGTGTTTACCTATCTACTGTCGGTTACCACGATCTGGCTGGAGCAGAGAGTGGTGAGGGATCTCAGGGATTCGCTCTATGGCCATCTTCACAGGCTCTCGCTCTCATACTTCCAGGCCAACAGGACCGGGCAGATAATATCCAGGATAACAAATGACGTGGGCCTCCTGAGGGCCACGGTTTCAGCCGGGTTCCTGGGTTTCCTGCGCGACCTCATGCTTACGCTCGTCTACGCAGGCATGGTGGTCTGGATTTCCTGGCGGCTCGCGCTGGTGGCTTTCGTGGTGATGCTTCCCATAGCGTATTTCGTCGGGCGGCTCAACAAGAGGCTGAGGAAATACAGCACCCGGGCCCAGGAGAAAGCCGCCGACTTTACGAGCGTGCTCCAGGAGACCATATCCGGCATACGCGTGGTCAAGGCCTTCGGGATGGAGGGTTTCGAGAAGAAGAAGTTCTTCACGCATACACGCGAGTTCTTCGCCGCGGTAATGAAGCAGCAGCGCGCGGCCATGCTGGCGGCTCCCATGACCGAGTTCCTCGGTGCCCTGGGCGCCCTGGCCGTCCTGTGGTACGGCGGCATGCAGGTCCTAGAGGGCAATTTGTTGAGTCCCGACTGGTTCCTGATATTCCTCGGGGCCATGCTGTCCATAATGCATCCGGCCAAGTCGCTGGTGCGCGCCAATACCGTGATACAGGAGGGCCTCGCCGCGGCCAAACGCATCTTCTTCGTCCTCGACGTCGTGCCCGAGATCGCCGACGCCCCGGGCGCGGTGAAGGTCGACGGCATTAGGGATAACATAAGGTTCGACAATGTGAGTTTCTGCTACGAAGGTAACGACCATGTCCTCCGGGACGTCAACCTCGAAGTCAAGAAGGGACAGATCGTGGCCCTCGTGGGCCCGAGCGGCGCGGGCAAGTCGACGCTTGTCGACCTCATCCCGAGGTTCTATGACCCGACGGCCGGGCGGGTGGAGCTCGACGGCGTGGACATAAAGAGTATCACCATCGAGTCGCTGAGGGGCCTCATGGGAATCGTTACTCAGGAGACCATATTGTTTAACGACACCGTCCGCAATAATATCGCCTACGGCCTCGAGGGCATCTCCGAAGAGAGCATCGTCGAGGCCGCCAGGGCCGCCAATGCCCATGACTTCATAGAGGGCCTGCCCGGCGGCTATGACACGGTGATCGGTGACAGGGGAGTGCGGCTCTCGGGTGGGGAGCGCCAGCGGCTCGCCATAGCCCGCGCCCTCCTGAAAAATCCCCAGATATTCATCTTCGATGAGGCCACGTCGTCGCTCGACTCGGAGTCCGAGAAACTCGTGCAGGAAGCCATCCAGCGGGTGATGAGCACAAGGACGACTTTCGTGATCGCCCACCGGCTCTCCACAATCCGCAACGCCGACCTCATCGCCGTAGTAGACGGCGGCCGCATCGTGGAAACCGGCGAGCACGACAAGTTGCTCGCCAGCGGCGGCGTCTATAAGAAGCTCTACGACATCCAGTTCAAGGATTACAGCCCGTCCGCCCGGGAGGGGTAAACCGAGATGGACTTCGCAGTTGTTCGGCTCTCATCCTTCGGCGACGTGGTCCTCACCGAGCCGGTGACGCGCGGCATCAAAGCCGGCTTTCCCGGGGCGCGTATATGGTTCATAACGGGTGCCGAGTACGCCCAGTTGCCGGCCCTTTTCGAAGCCGTAGACGAGGTGGTTCCCTACAGGAGGCAGGGCGCCAACGAGGAGATATCGCGCCTGGGCGGGACAGTCACCTTCGAGGCCATTATCGACCTTCAGAATAACATGCGCTCGCGCGCCATCTGCCGGGGCCTCAAGAAGCGGCGGCTCGTAAGATACACCCGGCCCGTCCTGAAGCGCTTCCTGCTGGTCAAGATGCCATGGCTCTACAGGGGAGACTTGAGGCACACTATCGACCTCTATGGCGATGCCCTGGGCCGCCTGGGCGCTTCCCTGGTCGACAGGGTGCCCCGGGTGATGGTCGGGGAGGGCGACCTGGATGAGGCCCTGAAGTCGCCGGGGCCCGCACCTGGCGCCGCCACCCGCGTCGCCCTGTGTCCCGGGGGAAGCAGCGATTACAAGCGCTGGCCCGAGTCCCACTTTGCCGGCCTCGCTGACCTGCTGTCCGCCTCGGGAAGGGAGGTCATCGTCCTGGGCTCGGAAGAGGACAGGCGCGTCGTCGAGCTCGTAGCCGCCCGGGCCGAGACCTCACCTGACATCATCGTGACCCCCGACGTATCCCGGCTCGCCGCTTCGCTGTCCATGGCGGCTGTGACTGTTACGAATGACTCGGGTCTCATGCATCTTGCCGCCGCGGCCGGCTCGCGCGTGGTTGCCATATTCGGCCCCACGTCACCGGCCCTCGGCTTCGCTCCGCTCGGTGAGGGTCACATAGTCGCCGGCCTGGAGCTCTCCTGCAGTCCGTGCTCATACCATGGAAACAGGCCATGCCGGCTCAAGCGGAGAGTCTGCATGGAAGATCTCATGCCGGCGGAGGTGTTGGGCGCGGTGGAGACCGCCCTTGAGGAGGGCGGGCGCCATGCCTAAAGAGCTCACCTTCGCCGTCAAGGCCCCCAACTGGCTCGGGGACGCCGTCATGGCGCTGCCGGCCCTCTCGAGCGTGGCGGCATGCTCCAGAAGGGGCCGCGTACTGGTTCTCGGTTCGGATGTCTCGGCCGGGCTTCTCTCACGCATCGAGGGGACGCTCCCCTATGCCGTGACCCGGCCGGGGGGAGGCCTGCTGGAGTCGGCCCGCGCGATCGCCCGGGGCAGCCGCGCCCTGCGCGAGTTCGGCCCCGTGATGGCGCTCAGCCTGACGGTCTCCTTCACCTCGGCTGCCATGCTCTATGCGGGCAGGGTGCCCAGGAGGATCGGCTTCCAAGACGCTGCAGGGGCGCTGCTCTATACCGACAGGGTTCGCCGCCCGCCCCGCAGATCCACGCACCTCATAGACACCTTCAATGCGCTCGTACAATCGATTGGTATTCCGGTAGATAACAGGATTCCACACCTGGCTCCCACGGAGACGGACCTCGGGGCGGGGAGGGACCTCCTCGGGGCCGAGGGCCTGGGCCCGGACTCCTATATCTGCCTCTTCCCGGGTGCCCGATACGGCCCGGCCAAGATGTGGCCGGCGCGTCGATTTGGCTTGCTTGGAGACATGATTGCTGGTAAGTTCGGGCGCACGGTTGTGCTGCTTGGCGGCCGGCAAGAACGGTCAGCCTGTGAGGCCGTCCGGCAGCAGATGTCGGAGCAGGACGTTGTGAACTTGTGCGGCAGGACGGACCTGTCGTCGCTCATCGGCCTGCTCTGGTTTTCGGGCGGTGTAGTGTCGAACGATAGCGGCGGCATGCACCTGGCGGCGGCCCTTGGCAAGCCCGTGGTGGGGCTCTTTTTCTCCACCGACCCGGCCTGGACGGGCCCGGTCTCGGATAGCTCGGCCGCCATTTACAAAGGAATGGACTGCTCGCCGTGCTTCGAGCGGGACTGCCGCAAAGGCAATATTTGCACGGAATCCATCGGCGAGCAAGAGGTGATGGAGACGCTGGCGCGGGTAGCGAGGCTCAGGGTGTGAGACAGGCGATCTTCTTCGACAGGGACGGAACCCTTCTCGTGGAGACGGGCTATCTATCCCATCCGTCGCTCGTCAGACCCTACCACTTCACCGCCGAAGCGCTCCGCCTGGCAAAGGAGGCCGGTTTCTTCCTGGTCGTCGTCACCAATCAGTCCGGCATAGCGCGTGGATTTATCAAGGAGGATGAACTGGAGGCCATTCACGAACGCATGAATCGCCTGCTGGCCGAAGACGGCGCCGCCGTGGACGCCATTTACTACTGCCCGCATCACCCCATGGGGATGCTGCATGAGTACTGTGCCCACTGCGAGTGCCGCAAGCCGGATACGGGAATGGGTCAGAAGGCCATCACCCAGCACGGCATCGACCCGGCGCGCTCATATGTCATAGGCGACAAGGTCACCGACTTTCTCTTCGGCCGGAACCTCGGCGCGACGCCATGCCTGGTACGCACGGGTTACGGGGACAGCGAGAGCGAGAGGCTTATTCAGTTAGGGCTGGAGGAGGCCGATGTCTTTGACAATGTCCTGGAAGCTACCAAATACATAGTCGCCAGGGAGAGAGAGGAACTCCCATGACGAATAAGCTCGCCCCCATTGCCGGTCTGCTGCTTGCAGGTCTGCTTTTGATGGGGCATCCCGGTGCAGCCGGAGAGACCGGGGAGGCGGCGGCCGCCGACTCGAGCGGGCAGGCGCCCGCAGTCGGCTCCGATGAAGGCGGCCACCGGGGGCGTACCGCCGTGCCCGCCGACGCCCTGCCGTTCGCGGTGGGAGAGAAGCTCACTTTCTCGGTGCGCTACGAGTTCGTCAAGGCCGGTGAAGCCACCGTAGAGGTCGAAGACATAGTCGAGTTCGAGGGCCGCCCGGCTTACCGTCTCGCCACCGTCGCCAAGTCTACCATGCCCTTCTCGCTGGTCTTCGAAGTGGAGGACCGCGTCGAGTCGCTGCTTGACGCCGAGCGCCTCCACAGCCTGAGGTACGAGAAGAAGATACAGGAGGGCCAGTACGAAAAGCACGAGGTCGTGACCTTCGACCAGGAGCGCCATGTCGCCATTTACCCGGGCGGCAAGGAAGTGCCGCTCGAGCCGGACGCTCTCGACGTGCTGAGCTCGCTCTTCTATGTGCGCCTCATGGACCTCGAGGTCGGCACCAGCGTGTTCTTAAACAACCACGCCGACGAGAAAAACTACGGGCTCGAGATAAAGATCATGCGCGAAGAGACCATAGAAGTGCCGGCGGGCACCTTCGACTGCTATGTGGCCGAACCCATACTCAAGGCCGCCGGCATATTCCAGCACGAGGGCCGCCTGACCGTGTGGATCGCCAAGGATTACAACAACATACCCGTGAAGATGGAAAGCAAGATCGTCATAGGCGCCATCAAGGCCCTGCTCATACGCAGGGAAATGGGGGAGGGGGGAAGCAATGACTGACAGACCTGGATCTGACGGCTCCAAGAAGACCTCCGTACACGAGCGCCTCTCCAAAGTCGACGTTTCCCAGTTCCCGCCCGTTCCGGAGGATTTCTCCTGGTACAGCCGGTACGAGGAGCTGCTGCCTCGCATACTCAAGGGAAACGACCTCCGCGCCCTCACCGACGGCGTGGCCTCGGCCAGGGCCGCGGGTAAGCCGGTGGTCCTCATGCTCGGGGCGCATGTCATAAAGTGCGGCATGGGCCCTTTGCTCGGCCATCTTGTGGCATGTGGCGCCGTAACGGGAGTCGCCATGAACGGAGCGTGCGCCATACACGATGTCGAGATCGCCATGTGGGGCAAGACGTCCGAGGACGTCGAGGCCAATCTGGGTGACGGAAGCTTCGGCATGTCCGCGGAGACGGCCGGGTTCATGAACGGGGCCGCCCGGCGGTCGCTCCAGGAGAAGACGGGACTGGGGGAGGCGGTCACGACCATGCTCGCCGAAGCCCAGCCGCCGCATGCCGGCATGAGCCTGCTTGCCGCCTGCCGCAGGGCCGGCGTGGGAGTCACGGTGCATGTAGCCATAGGCACCGACATCGTTCACGAGCATCCCGAGGCCGACGGGCGCGCCATAGGGCACGGCACCATGTACGACTTCCGCAGGTTCGCCGGTTGGATTGAGGGCCTTGACGGGGGCGTTGTCATCAATGTAGGGTCGGCTGTCATTATGCCGGAGGTCTTCCTGAAGGCCCTGGCGATGGCCAGGAATAAAGAGGCTGAATTAGGCGGGTTCATCACCGCAAACTTCGATATGCTATCGCAGTACAGGCCGCTTTCGAACGTGGTCCAACGACCGGAGGCGGCGGGGGGGACAGGTTACAATTTCATAGGACACCACGAGATTCTCTTACCCATTCTGGTTGCCGGAATTACCTCAAAACTTAGGTAAGGAACGCCGCCAAGCTTGCCGAAAATAAGTAAGGAATCCAGTATATGGGAGGGGCTTGATGCAACTTGACTTATCCCAAGTTATATGCTATACTATAAACGCTTTAGAATATGAAAGGGGTGATTCAAGGGCCAAATTTGCTACGGGAATTGGATGTTCTGAAGATTTTGATTTAGGAGAGGATTCCGTGGCAAATTTGACGGGTGGCGGCGTCATATATCCATGAAGACAAAAGGTACGCCAAGGCGTGCCTCTTTTTTTATAGGGGGGGGAAATAAGGTGCTAAGGTTTACGGTTCTGCTTCTGGTAACTGCTGCCGTTCTGGCCTTTGCCTGCGGGGCTCCCAAGCCGGAAGTCGAGCAGGATCTAAATGGGGATCTGGAAGGCGGGGAAGAAGCGGTGGAGACAGCCCCGGCCGACACGGCGGAGACACCTGTCCTGCCCGACATAGTGGTTCCAGTGCGGGACCCCTATCGGATGACCGTGGGCGATATCATTGGCGTGCGCTTCTTCTACTACCCGACCTACAACGTGTCGATCGTCGTGCGCCCGGACGGTTATGTCACCATTCCGTTGCTCGGGGAAGTTCATGCCGAGGGCATGAGGCCGTCGGAGCTTCAGGAGATCATCCGGAGTAAATACTCGGAAGTCCTGGTCGAGCCCGAGGTCTCGGTGATAGTAACCGAGTTCGCCAACCAGAGGATCTTCGTGTTCGGCGAGGTCGAAGATCCCGGAGCATTTGTCCTCAGGGGAACCACCACGGTCCTCGATGCCGTCGCAGAAGCCGGGGGCCTTACCTATAACGGCAGGAGTGACAGCATAATCCTGATAAGGCGGCAGCCGGACGGCACGTTCTCCGGGACGAGGGTGGACCTGCAGGACCTGCTTGCGGGCAGGTCAGCCGAGAACATGATGCTCAACCCCAGGGATGTCGTATATGTGCCCATGACGTTCATAGCCAAGGTCGACGTCTTCGTGGACCAGTTCTTCACGAAGATCACGCCGGCCTGGTATTTCTTCATCGCCGGAAGAGAAGTCCTGAATCCTGAAGGAAGATACATCATAGGTCGTTAGGCATGGCTACAGTGAACAATAGCAACCATGAGAATGGCAGGCCGCAGATTTCGGCCCGTGAAATACTGACCGTCATATTCCGGCGGAAGGTGCCGATTCTGCTCTGCGCCGTCGTGATAGCGGCCGTGGCCCTGACGGCGGCCTCCCGTACCGTCTCGGTTTACGAGGGGACTGTGAAGGTGCTCCTGCGGCGCATGGGCGCGACGGCGCTCGCCACGACATGGACACCCTTCTACGGACTCGAAGAGGAGATGAATACCGAGGTCGAGATCGTGTCTACCTCGTCTGTTCTGGAACGGGCGCTCGAGATCCTCAAGGAGAATGATACCTATATCTCGGAGCGTGTAGGCGACAGCGTCTACACCAGGCAGCCTACCATTGATGACCTGGCCGGCGGAGTCACGGCGATACCCGTAGAGGTGTCCAACGTAATCCTCATAAAGTACAGGGGGGCCGACCCCAACTTCTCGGCCTATGCGGCGGAGGCGGTCGCGCAGGCATACGTTGATCACCGCCTCGAGGTGAGGAAAAGCAGCGGCATCGAGGAGTTCTTCGAAGACCAGCTCCGGCGGACCGAGGAGAGACTGATCGATCTTAAGGAGCATGAACTCCAGCTGCGGAAAGAGGGGGAGATCTACGACCTCGAGTTCCAGCAGACCGTGTCCATACGGAACAGGGGCGAGTTCGAGCTCAAACTCGGCGAGATAAAGAGCGAACGAATCGCAGAAGAGCGCAAGCTCGAGTCCATCAGGCGCAGGCTGCGGGAAGACCCCGATCTCCTGCTTCCCTTTCCCGAGTTCGCCGGGGATAAGCTCGTGAACGAGATGCTCGCCTCTTACTGGATTCTGCGCGGGGAAAGGGATGAGAAGGCGGCCCAATTCACAGAGGAGAACCACCAGGTCAAGATGTTGGACGATCGCCTGGAGAAGATGAAGAAGAGGTTCCACGACGAAGTGAACCGGAGGATCAAGGAGAAGAAGTTCTATATAGAGGACCTCAGGTCCCAGGAAGTGGGCCTGGAGCACGCCATAGCTGACGTTTCCGATCATCTCAGGGAGACGCCTGATATCGTCGCCCAGATCGAATTCATACAGAAGGAGATCTTCTACACCTATTCTCACTACGACCAGCTGCTCGGCAAGATGCTGGAAACCGTGGTCTCCCAGGCCAATGACGCCAGGCTTTCCAATGCCAAGGTCATAAGCCAGGCCTCGGTGTCGGCGACGAGGGCCGGCCAGATGAAGTCGGTGTACGTGATCTTCTCCATACTCCTGGGGGTGACGCTGGGCATCGGGTTCGGCTTCCTGCTCGAGAACCTCGACCATTCGATAAGGTCTACCGACGATGTTGAAGAGGTGCTTGGAGTTCGCGTGCTCGGCTCCATACCCGATTCCGGGAAGCTCTCCGACATTACGAGCAGCGTCAACAAACTCGAATCGGAGCCGTAATAGAGATGGAAAAGCACGACGACAGCATGACATTTGAGTCTGGCCAACAGGGAGGCTCGGGCCGGATAGCGGGCGGCGAGCTCATGAAGTATTACAAGAGCGTCGTCGGACAGATTGAGAACGCCATGCCGCAGCGGACCTCGCGGGTGCTGATGCTCTCGAGCTCGATCAGCGGTGAGGGCAATACGGACGTGACCGTCGGCCTCGCAATGACCGTCGCCGGCGAGATGGGCAGGAAGACCTTGGTCGTTGACTGCAATCTGCATCACCCGGAAGTGCATCTCAGATTCGGTCTGCCCGACGTGGGACTGGGGGAATTTCTTACGGGGAGGATACCTGTAGAGCAGGCTGCGACGCAGACGGCAGTGCCCAATCTTTACGCGATGCCGCTCGGAAGAGGAGTAGCGTCCCTTTCAGCAATTGGGGAGGAGCGGCTTCAGAAGTTGATTGCGGAGTTGAGGAGCAACTTCGAATATGTCCTGATTGACGCCGCGCCCGTGGGCGTTTATCCCGAGTGCGTTGTTCTCTGTGACAAGGTCGACGGCGTTGTCCTGGTCGTTCGCTACGGGAGCACGAGGCGCGAGATCGTCAAACGAGCTAAGGAGATTATAACTCGTGCGGACGGAAAAGTGCTTGGAGTCATACTTAACAGGAGGACATTCCCCATACCGGAATTCCTCTACAGAAAGATCTAGAAGCCGTTTCAGGGGGGGAGGGGCTTTCTTTGGCAGACACCGCGAGGACAAGGAGTGCTGAGCGATTCCTGGCGTATATCCTCATAGCTGGCATCGGGCTGGGACTTGTCCTCCGCTTCATGGCCCTCGGCGCCCATAGCCTCTGGGTTGACGAGCTGCTCACCATTGAGAACGCGCATATCGGCGGGCCCGGTATCTTCTCATACATAGCGCATAATCTGCAGGGTCCTGCCGTCTCTCTGCTCGTTCATTACTGGGGCGCCCTGGGGATGAGCGAGGTGGCGCTGAGGCTGCCGTTCGCGATAGCCGGCGCTCTCACCATACCGGCGATTTACGTTCTGACTCGCGAGGTCACCGACTCCTGGACTTCGCTCCACACTGCTTTTCTGCTGGCGCTCTCGCCGGTGCACATATGGTATTCCCAGGAAGTGCGAGGCTACGCCTTCGTCGTGCTTTTCTCGGTTCTGGCGACCTATTTCCTTGTCAAGTGGCTGAGAGGGAAGCGGCCCTTGAGCATTGCGCTCTATGCCGCCTGCCTATTCGCGGGACTCGTTTCGAATCTCAGCATGGCTTTCCTGGTCATGGCCCACTTTGCTTACCTTGTGTTGAGGCAGCGGCATGCCAGGGTGATTGTCTGGTGGGCCGTGGCCGTGTGCGTGGTCCTCGTAGCCTTCTCGCCCTGGCTCAAGGAGATAGTGGTGCGCGTCGAGCCCCAGAGGGTAGTCGCAGGCGAGGCCGCCCCGCCCCTCATCGGCGGAGCGTCTTTCTCGGCCATGGCTATTCCCTACAGCCTCTTCACTTTCGGAGCCGGCTATACGCTGGGCCCCTCGCCGAGGGATCTCCAGGTGGACAGGCGGGGCTCGGTCCGCCGCAGCCTGGCGCTTATAGTCTTCGCCGCCGTGGCGCTGGCCATACCGCTCACGGTGGGCCTGGTCTCGGTCGCGAAAACCGACAGGGACCTGCTGGCCTTGCTTCTTCTTTACCTGATGGTACCGGCGGTCGCCGTAACCGCGCTGGCCGCAAGAAATATAAAGCTCTTCAACGCGAGATACATGCTCGTAGCGCTCCCTGCCTATCTGATGCTTCTCGGCATCGGAGCCGCCGCGCTTACGAGAATGCGCTACTGGTTTCTCATGCTACCGCTGGTGGCTGTGCTCGCCCTGTCGATCGGCAACTATTTCGCGAACGACCATTACGCCAAGGATGACCTCCGGGCGGCTGCCGCGGCTATCGAGCGCGGTTACAGGCAGGGTGATGTCGTGCTCGCCGTGTTCACGGCCGAACCGCTCAAGTTCTATCTTGACGGCCTCGCCGACATCCATGTCTTCGGACTGGACGATATCTCCTCGCCGGCTCATATGACCGCTCGTTGCCGCGAGGTCGCGGAGGGTGGCGGGAGGGTGTGGGTCAGTCTCTGCAGGGATTGGCAGGTGGATCCGGACGGACACATACACGGCTGGTTCGAGGACAACATGGAAGTGCTCGACCGGTACTCGTTCACGGGTGTGGACCTGTTTTTATACGGGAAGAGAGGGATTTAGTTGCAGAGTTATGCCGGAAGCGCCGGGAACTGGAAATACCACCTTACCGTAGCCGTTCTTGTGTGCATGACGGTATTCATACTGCTGCTCAGCGTCCATAACAGCACCGTGGATAACAAAACCATCTTTTACGCCGTGCTCGTTTCGAACGTGATGCTGGTGGCATACCTGGCCCTTCTCAAAGAAATCAGCCTGGGCATTCTCGTATATCTGTATTCGCTCACTTTCCTCAATTATTACTGGAGGTTCGTGCTACCCGGCCGCTGGCCCGACGTCGACCTCCCCCGGCTGATGTTTGTGTTTATCTGGTTCGTGATTCTGCTCGAGACTTTGGTGGGCGGCAGGAAACTCCTGCCCCGGATCAGAAGCGAATACGCCATGGTGGCCCTGCTTATCTCCATCGTCGCCGTCATGCTCACCAAGGGGAAGTTGGAGATCAGGCAGTTCCTGAACGGCTACGCGGTGCCCTTCGCCATGTTCATATGCGCCAAGAACGCCTTCACTACCAAAAAGCAGGTAGACCGTTTCCTCCTGTGGTTCGCCGTGCCGCTCTCGATCTATTTCCCGTTGAACCACATATTCGAGCACTACCGCTTGACCCAGTTCATATTTCCGAGATACATCCTCAGCCCCGTGATCGCCGGCATCGAGGTGAAGTGGGGAGCTCGCGCCATGGGCGTCTTCCTCCATCCGGTGGCAACAGGCACGGCCATAGTGTCAGTCTATGTGCTCAGCATGTACAGGCTCTCGTTGATTCGTGGGACATGGCCCAAGCTCCTAAGAACGTTCATTACGTTAGTCACCCCGGCCGCAGTCTTCTTCTCATACACCCGGGCTGTCTACCTGGGGTTCTTCGGGGCCCTCGCCGTGCTGTTCGTGTTCTCCAGGAGGCAGCGGCTGGCGGGCCTTGTCATCCTTATCGCCATGGTCCTGGGGGTGCTGGCCAATTGGTCCAATGTCACAACCTCCGAGCGCTCATCGGGCGGCATGGCCACTGAGGAAACGGCCGTGGCAAGGCTCGTTCTCGCCGAAGTGTCCATGAAGATGTTCATGGACCGCCCCTTCGTGGGGGTCGGGTTCACCAGGTTCCAGGAGTTCTCTCCGGCGTATGCCAGGACGGTGCGATCGACTATCCTGGGGTACAAGGAGGCCTGGATCGCCCAGAATGTGAATCAGCACAATCAGCTCTTAACCATTCTGACTGAAATCGGTCTCATCGGTTTCATCCCGCTCATAATCCTGTACTTCACGCTGGGCAGGGTGCTCTTCAAGGCCCGGAACGTCGATGCAGACAATTACGACAGGGAGCTCGTCGTGGCCGTCTGGGGCGTCTGGGCGGTTTACATGATAAATATCTTGTTCGTGGAGCCCAGGTTCTTTGAGTTTATGAACGTACTACCATATATTATGGCAGGCATTATTGTAGGTGGATATCAGCGAGCAAAGCTGAGACGACCATCGGCACCCGTTTTGGATGAAAGGAGTTAGGGAAGTGAAGGTACCATTCGTTGACCTCAAAGCTCAGCATGCGGCAATCAGGAACCAGGTGGACTCGGCGATAGCCAGTGTTATCGGCGACACGGCTTTTGTCGGTGGCAAGTACGTGGACGAATTCGAGAAGAACTACGCCTCCTACTGCGGGACGAAATACGCCGTCGGCGTGAGCTCCGGTACCTCGGCGCTTCAGCTGGCTCTGCTCGCCATGGGTGTGGGACCGGGTGACGAAGTGATCACGGCTGCGAATACGTTTATCGCTACCGCGGAAGCCATTTCCCACACGGGCGCGACGCCTGTTTTCGTCGACATGGATCCCGTCACTTTCAACATAGACGTGGCCGGCATCGAGAAGGCCATAACGGATAAGACCAAGGTCATCATTCCGGTTCACCTCTACGGGCAGCCGGCTGACATGGACCCCATCCTCGAGATCGCCGCCAAGCACAGCCTGCTTGTCCTGGAAGACGCGGCCCAGGCGCAGGGCGCCCGCTACAAGGGCAAGAGATGCGGCTGCTTCGGACAGGCGGCGGCGTTCAGTTTCTACCCCGCCAAGAATCTCGGCGCCTACGGTGACGCGGGCGCGATAGTGACCGATGACGCGGCTTATGTAGAAACCATACGCCTCTATATGAACCACGGCAGGCGGAGCGCTCACGACCATGCCGTGATCGGCTTTAACGAGAGGCTGGACGGGCTCCAGGGCGCGATTCTCAACGCCAAGCTGGGCGCCCTGGACGAGTGGAACAAGATGAGGCGGGACGCGGCAGGCCGCTATAACGACCTCCTGGCGGGCCTCAATGTCCAGACGCCGAAGGCGGGCGCAGACGTCGAGCATATCTATCACCTATACGTGGTGAGAGTCAGAGACAGGGATGCCGTGAGAAGCGCGCTCGGCGAGAAGGACGTTGCGAGCGGTATCCACTATCCCGTGCCCGTTCACCTTCTGGACGCTTACAAGGGCCTCGGGCTGGGTAAGGGGAGTTTCCCGGTCACAGAGCAGGCAGCCGGGGATATCCTCACGCTTCCCATGTTCCCCCATATCAGCGCCGAGCAGCAGCAGTACGTCGCCGAGTGCCTGGCAGAGATCGTGGGGAAGAAAGGCTAGATGACAGGAGTGCACGACAAAGAGCAGGGTGGTCAGAGCATGAAGTTCTGCACTGTTCCGCGCAAGAGCCGCAGTGTGTTCGCAAGAGGATATTTCCTCTGGCTCCTGGACGTGGGCTGCCTGTCGCTCTCACTCTACCTGGGATGGTGGCTGAGGCTGGGCTCGGGCTTCTTCGGAGGCGTGGGCGAGTTCACGGCGCCCAGGTTGATTGCGCTCGTCGTCATCAGCGTGCTCTGGACGGCTGTTTTCAACATGGAGGGCCTTTACAGGCGGCCCAAGATCATATCGACAGCCGGGCAGATTATCTCCATCGCCAAGGGCGTAACCCTCGGTTATCTCCTGCTCCTGGCGGCGTCTTTCGTCTTCAAGTATTACTACTTCGTCGAGACGCGGCTGGTGTTCGCCTCCGGGTGGGGCGTCGCCGTCATACTCTTATCGCTGGTGCGCGTGGGCTTGGTACGCACGGCCATAAGGAGAAGGGCGACCCATCGGGAGGGTGCGAAGCGGGCCATCGTGGTGGGCGCGCTGCCTTTTACCAGGACTTATCTCGAGAGCAAGAACCCGGTCGCCAGCGGTTACGAAGTCCTGGGTTTCGTTGAGACCCGGGAGGGCGAGATCTCGTCTTACCTCGGTCCCGATTGTGTTCTGGGCCAGGTGAACCGGCTGGACGAAATCGTGAGCGACTACGAGATAGAAGAAATATTCATACCCATCGGCCTCCTGGAAGACCGCGGGGCTTTCGAAGTCGTAAACAGATGTTCGCGGACCGGGCTGCCGGTGCGCATGGTTTCGGACATTTTCCAGATCCTCATGCCCGAAGAGCCCAAGGAGAAGATTGAGGGCGTAACGGGTCCGGGACTGGGAGAGCCGGCTCTTAAAGGGATGGGAGTCGTAGCCAAGCGCTCCGTGGATGTGGCCGTTGCCGGTATGGTCGTCTTCATCTTCGCCCCGCTGCTTGCGGTCATCGCTCTCATGGTGAGGCTGCTTTCGCCGGGGCCCGTCCTCTTCAGGCAGATCAGGGCCGGCAAGGACGGCAACCCGTTCACGTTTTACAAGTTCCGCACCATGAGGCAGGACTCTGACGATACGCTGCACCGCGAATACGCGACCAACTTCATCGGGGGCAAGGAGCTCCGGCTCCGGGACGAGGATAAGGACGAAAAGGTCTACAAAATGCCCAATGACCCCCGTATTACTTCAATAGGGCGAATTTTAAGGAAGACAAGCCTTGACGAACTCCCCCAGCTTTTTAATGTAATCAAGGGGGATATGAGCCTGGTGGGCCCTAGGCCCCCCATTGCGTATGAGCTTACGATTTACAAAGAGTGGCACAAGAGGCGATTGCGCGCGAAACCAGGGATTACGGGACTCTGGCAGGTGAGCGGAAGATCGAGCGTACCGTTCCACGATATGGTCCTGCTCGACCTGTATTACATCAACCGGTGGAGCCTGTTACTTGACCTGCAAATAATGGTTAAAACGATTCCTGTCGTGCTGTACGGGAAAGGAGCTTATTAAATGCCGAAGGGTAAAGCAGCAAAAGGTGGAAAAGACGAATTTACAGTGGGAGTGATCGGTTGCGGCTACTGGGGCCCCAACCTCCTACGCAACTTCAACCAGCTTCCCGGCGCCAGGGTCAAGTACTGCTGTGACTTGAGTGACGACCGGCTCAAGCACATGAAGTCGCTCTATCCTCACCTGACCGCCACCAAGGATATGAACGACCTTATCAATGACAAGGATGTGGACGCCGTGGTCGTCGCGACTCCGGTTTCCACTCACTATCCCATAGCCAAGGCATGCCTCCAGGGCGGCAAGCATGTGCTGCTCGAGAAGCCGCTGACGCAGAGCATAGCCGAGGCGGAAGACCTCGTGAAGGTTGCCGACGAAGTCAAGAAGGTGCTCTTCGTGGGCCATACCTTCGTATACAGCGCGGCCGTCGAGAAGATGAAGGACTTGCTCAAGTCGGGCGAGCTCGGGGATATTTACTATGTGAGCAGCGTCCGTGTCAACCTGGGCCTTTTCCAGGAAGACATAAATGTCATCTGGGACCTCGCGCCCCATGACATATCCATCATGAACTACCTCTTCGACAGCGACCCGGTGACCGTGACCACCTTCGCCAGGTCCTACATACAGCCCGGCATTGAGGACGTCGCGTTCCTCATTCTCCAGTACCCCGGCGGCACCGTGGCGCATATACAGGTCAGCTGGCTAGACCCCAACAAGATCCGCAGGACGACTCTCGTAGGCAGCAAGAAGATGCTGGTATACGACGACACGTCTATGCTCGAGAAAATCAGGGTCTACGATAAGGGCGTCGACGTCATGCCGCATTATGACACTTTCGGTGAATTCCAGCTCTCCTATCGCTTCGGCGACATCGTGGTCCCCAAGATCAAAGAGGTTGAACCGCTCAAGAAGGAGTGCGGCCACTTCATGGACTGCGCCCTTAACGGCACGCGCCCCATGAGTTCGGGCAGGGCCGGCCTTTCGGTCGTGAAGGTCGTGGAGAGGGCTTGCGAGTCGGCCAAGCTGGGCGGGGCTCCGCTGCCGCTCGACCTCGGTGAAGGGAGCGGGAAGTAAATGAAGAAAGACAAACCCCTTGTAATGCTCGGAGAGGGCTCGGTCGTTGACGTGGGAGCCCTACTCGCCTACCCGGCCGCGCGCGGCAAGAACGTGGACGCACTCACCATCGGCAACGGCGCGCGCATAAGAAGCGGCAGCGTGATCTACAGCGGCTCGAGAATCGGCGCCAACCTCCAGACCGGCCACAATGTGGTGATTCGCGAGGAGAACGAGATCGGCGACGACTTCGCCGTCTGGAACAATACGGTGATCGACTACGGGTGCAAGATAGGAAACCATGTCAAAATTCACTGCAACTGCTATGTGGCCCAGTTCACGGTTATCGAGGACGAAGCCTTCATGGCCCCGGGCGTGACGATTGCCAATGACCTGCATCCCGGATGCGAGAAGTCGGGCGAGTGCATGCGCGGCCCCCATATAGGGAAGGGCGTTCAAATAGGAGTCAATGTCACGCTGGTGCCCATGATAAAGATCGGTGAGCACAGCCTGATCGGCGCCGGCAGCGTGGTTACCAAGGATATACCTCCGTACTCGCTTGCCTACGGCAACCCGGCGCGAGTGGTCGGCGACGTCAGGGATATGAAGTGCGTGACCGGTCTGACCGACAAGCCATATAAGTTCACTTAGCGCGGAGGATGCCTCTTGCAGGTGCGCCCTACTCACGCCATCGTGGCCGTGACTTACCGGTGTAATGCCCGGTGCGTCATGTGCGACATATGGAAGAAGAAGGGCGGCCCCGAGATGGCGCCCGAAGACTACCTCAGGCTGCCGAGCTCCCTTAAAGAGATAAACGTCTCGGGCGGGGAACCGCTTCTCAGAGAGGATATAGCCCTCGTCATAGGCGCAATGCAGCAGGTCTGTCCCGGCGTGAGAATCGTCGTGTCCACCAACGGGCTCCTGCCCGATAGGCTGGACGACCTTCTCGCCCGCGTCGAAGGCGTCGCGGTGCGCGTCTCCTTAGACGGTATCGGGGACCTGCACGGCGAGATTCGCGGCATCGAAGGCGCTTTCGATAAAGCCGTAAAGAGCCTCGGGGTCGCGGGCAAGCGCGGCGTGACCGACCTCGGTGTCTGCGCTACCATGACCAGGCACAATGCGGGCAGGGTGCGCGAGATCCAGGATTTCGCCCGGCGGGAGGGAATACAGTTCACCTTCACGGTGGCTCACTCCTCTGAGATGTTCTTCGGGAACAAGGACAGCGAACAGCCGAGCGCAGAGGCCGCGTGCGAGGACATAATCGATATCAAGGGCCGCCTCTACGACTCGCGTAGCGTAAAGGACTGGTTCAGGGCCTACTTCGTTGAGGGCCTGATGGACGTCCTCAAGGGCAGGCCCCGGCCCATAGACTGCAGGGCGGGCCAGGACTTCTTCTACCTCGATCCGGAGGGCAAAGTCTACCCGTGCCATCTCTGGGACAAGGAGATGGGCAACCTACTCGATAAAACTTACGAGGAGATCGTCTCCTCCAAACCGGGCGTTATCGACGCCGTCGGGCGCTGCAGCAAGAAGTGCTGGATGACGTGCACGGTGGCTCCCGAGATGAGAAGGAAACTGCTGATTTACGCCGCCCGGGTCGCCTGGGCCAAGGTCCTTTACCATGCCGGAAAGGTCCGCCGCTTAAAATGAGAATCCTACAGGTGAACAAGTTCTTCTACCTGCGCGGCGGGTCGGAGCGATATTACTTCGACCTGTGCGACCTCCTTGCGCGGCGCGGCCACGAAGTGCTCCACTTTTCGATGGCGCATCCCCGCAACCAGCCCAGCCCCCAGCAGGACGACTTCATGAGCCATGTCGACCTCAACGCCCCCATGGGCCTCGGCGATAAGCTCGCTGCGGTCGGCCGCATCCTCTATTCGAAGGAGGCGACCCGCAGAATGGACGCCGCCATCGACCGCTACCGGCCCGACGTCGTTCACCTTCACAATATCTCAAGGCAAATCTCTCCTTCCATAATAGCGGTGACATCGCGGCACGGCGTGCCGACGGTGAAGACTCAGCACGACCTCAGCCTGGTATGCCCGGCCCATTCGTTCTTCGTCGGAGGCAGGATATGCGAGGAGTGCGCCGGCGGGCGCTACTGGCGCGGCCTGGCCCATAAGTGCATCGACGGCTCGGCGGGCTCCACCGCGCTGGGCGTCCTGGAGGCATACTTGCACGACGTCATGGGGCTTTATAAGAAGGTGGACTGGTTCATCGCGCCGAGCAAGTTCCTGAAAGAGAAGGTCTCGACCCTGAAATGGATACGCGACAAGATATCGCACCTTCCCTACTTCATTCCGCTGGGGGAGGACTGGACCGCCAGGAATGACGGCTATGTGCTCTTCGCCGGCCGCATTTCGGAGGAGAAGGGAGTGGGGACGCTCATCGACGCCGCGGCCCGCCTCCCCGGGACGGAGTTCATAATCGCCGGAGAGGGCGCTGAACTGTCCCGGTTTAAGGAGTACGCCGCCGGCAGCGGCATCAACAATGTGCGCTTCCCGGGATACGTGACGGGCGACGCGCTCGAGAACCTGATAGAGGGGGCGAGCGCAATCGCCGTGACCTCCAATTCATATGAGAATCTCCCCTTGAGCATTCTGGAGGCCTTCGCCAGGGGCAAGCCCGTCGTCGGTTCGGACTGCGGGGGCGTGAGCGAGCTCGTGAAGGACGGCGAGACGGGCTACCTTTACGAGCGGGCCGACGCAGAATCTCTGGCCGGGGCCATCGACAGGCTGGTATCGAATGAAAACGCCAGGCTCAGGATGGCCGGAAATGCGCGCGAGCTCGTGGGCGGCCACTACTCGCCTGACTATCATTACGACAGGCTCATGGAGATATACGCGAGGGTGATGAGTTGAGAATAGCCATGATCGGGCAGAAGGGGATTCCCGCCAGGTACGGCGGCATCGAACGCCATGTCGAGGAAATCTCCGTCCGCCTGGCCGCGAGGGGCCACGAGGTCATCGTCTACTGCCGGCCCTACTACACGCTCACCGAGGGCGACTACCGGGGCGTCACGCTCGCCAAACTGCCCAGCGTCAAGACGCGGCATCTGGACGCCGCCACGCATAGCCTCATATCCACGGCGCATGTCATGTCGATGAAAGCCGACGTCGTGCACTTCCACGCCCTCGGGCCCAGTGGGCTCTCTTTCATTCCGCGCATGGCCGGAGCGAGGACGGTGGCCACGGTTCACGGCCTGGACTGGCGGGGCGGGAAGTGGGGAGCGGTCGCGAAGTGGGTGCTGCAGCGATGCGAATACATGGCCTGCCGTTTTCCATCGGAGACGATTGTCGTATCCAACATACTCAAGAAGTATTTCTACGAGAGGTATGGATGCGACGTAACCTATATCCCCAACGGCGTGTCCATAGTGGATCCGGTCGATCCGGTCAATGTAGGCAAATACGGCGTGCGGGCCGGTGACTACTTTCTCTTCGTAGGAAGGCTGGGGCCGGAGAAAGGATGCCATATTCTCGTCGAAGCTTTCACGAAGAGCGCCACAAATAAAAAACTCCTCATGGTCGGAAGCGGCAATCTCAATCCCGCATACGAGGAGAAGCTCACAGCCCTGGCCGACGACCGCGTTATCTTCCCGGGTGAGATTTACGGAGAGATACTCTCGGAAGTATGGGACGGGGCATATGCCGTCATCCATCCTTCGGTCACAGAGGGCATGTCGCTCTCGCTCTTGGAGGCGATGGCCCACAGGCGATGCGTTATCGTGAGCGACATCCCCGAGAACGCAGAGGTCGTGGGGGACTCGGGCGTGAGGTTCAAGTCGGGCGACTCGGCCGACCTTACGCGCGTTATCGATGAGATAGACGCCGACCCGGGTCGCGCGCGGGAAGAGGGCGAGAAGGCCGTGACGCGAGTGGACGAGGCCTATAACTGGGACAGGATCGTGGACTCGCTCGAAAGAGCTTACAGGGGTGAATGAGGTGGCCGGAGAAGGACGTAACGGGAAGGACAGCATAATCGCGCACCTTACGGCGGCTGCGAAGAGGCGCTGGGCAGTGCTCGGCGTGGGGCTGGTCATCCTGGTCGCGCTCATCATTATTGCGGGCATGACAAGAACTCCGGGCGCGCGGAAGAACCCCTATATAGTGATCACCTCGCGCGCGCTGGCCGGTGTCGGAGCTCTGCTGCTGATCCGAATAGTGATGCTTTCCCAGGAAGACGGCGTCCCGGTTTTCCTCATAGAGTGCGCGGCGTGGACCGGGCCGCTGGCCGACGCGCTGGGCGCCATAGACAGGAGATATGATGTCGTACCGCTTTCGGACGTGGTGGCCTTCATAAGGGACCAGCGCTACGTTCCCAAGGATGGCGTGGCCGTGGTGGTCGCCGTCGGGAGCCGGCGCGAACTCGTGGAGGCGGCCGGCGCCCTGGGCGCGGACGGCCGGGCGGGCAGATTGCCGGCAACGCTGCTCCTGGGCGAGGCGGCCATCAGAGAGCTGGAGCAGAGCCCGGGCGTTGAGGTGCCTGCGGAGATAGCGCTGGCCGTGAGGACGACCGGCGGCAATGAAGACGAGGTGATAGCGGCGATCAAGTCGGTCGGGGACGCCCTCGAGAAGGCAGCCGGCAGGCGTCCCGATTACGCTCTTTTAGATGGCGATGAGGGACTCATATTCGGCAAGATCGGCAGGGTGGCGGGCATAGAGGCTTTCTTCGGCGGCGACGGCCTCAACCGCTACGGCGACGCGGGTAGCCGGATAAGGCTCTCCAACATGAACGATATACTGGCCGCCGGGAGCCGGCAGGCTGCGCGCCTTTCGGTTTACACTACCATGTACAGGGGCAATTACCTGCAGTACCCCGTGTGGGTCTGGCTCGGGAAGATGTCTCGGCGGCCGGAGAAGCGGGTATGAGCCTAATCGGTGAAGCGGTACTTGAAGAGAAAATAGAGGGCGACGATGCCGTCTTTCCAGGTTATTTTCTTGCCCTCGTGGAATTCGCGGCCCGCGTACGAAATCGGGACTTCGTAGATGCGGTGCCGGCGCTTCAATATCTTGGTCGTCATCTCGACCTCAATCTCGAAGCTCTTGGACTTGAGTTCTATGCCCTTGATAATGTCTGACCTGAACATCTTGTAGCAGGTCTCCATATCCGAAAGGGTGGTGTCATAGAGGATGTTGGTCGTAAAGGTCAGGAACTGGTTACCGACCCAGTGCCAGAAGAACATGTTGCGCCTCTCACCGGTGAAGCGCGACCCGTACACGACGTCCGCCTTGCCGGCCTCGATGGGCTTGAGCAGCTTGATGAGATCCTCGGGGTCGTACTCGAGGTCCGCGTCCTGTATGGTTATGATGTCGCCGGTGCAGTGGGGGAGCCCCGACCTTATGGCGGCTCCTTTGCCGGAGTTTTTCTCATGCAGTATGACCTTCGCCCGCCCGGGCTCCAGCGACTGGAGGATTTCGCGCGACCCGTCGGTCGAGCCGTCGTCGACCAGCACGATCTCCTTGTCTATGTGCACGGCTTCGACCTTCTCGAGTATATCGAGAAGAGTGGTCTTTTCATTGAATACGGGCATGATGATTGATACTTTCATGCTCCCATTATCCGCCCGCCCAGGCGGGGTGTCAACTCATTAGGAAGGTGAGGGTTTGAACCGCTTCAAGTTCGTGCTCGGCTCCAGGGGCCTTACGAATTCGATCGAGCGAGCCTGGCAGGTGGCCATGCGCTTCGGCATCAGCCCGGGGCGCATGGAAAGCCGTCTCATGGCGCTCGCCGATACCGTCCTGGAATACGGGGCCGCTCCCACGCTTCCCATAACCGCGACGGTGCTCGACCGGAATCCCGAAGTCGCCCGGAGACTCAGGGACAAAGGCGTGGAACTTCCCATACACGGCCTCGTGCACACGGACATGGCGCTGCTGCCCGATGAAATGCAGCGGGATCACTTGAGGAGAGCTGCGGTCATTTTCGAGCGGCATGGCATAGAAGTCCGGGGTTTCAGGAGCCCTTACCTGCGCTATAACGATGCCACGCTTCAGGCAGTCGAAGACCTGGGGCTGAGTTATGACAGCAACCTGGCTTTTTACTGGGAGCCACCGCGCACTTTCGCGGACTTAAGCGCGGAGGAGGCCGACGGCCTCGCCAGGGGCCTCAAGTTCTATGGACCCGCGACCCGGGCCGGCGACAGGTCGCTGCCCCGTTTCGTGGGCAGGCTCGTCGAGATTCCCGTATCGCTTCCCGACGACGAGATCCTCTTAGACCGCATGGGCATGGGTCCCGAGGCCATAGGGGACGTCTGGAACGAGATGGGGCACATGGCGCTTGAGCATGGCGAGCTCCTCACCGTCCAGCTCCATCCGGAGCGGGCCGTAATACTCGAGAAGAGCCTCCGTAAGGTTCTCAACCTCTCGCGCCAGGAGAATACCTTCTGGGTGGCGACGCTTGCCGAGATCGACTCCTGGTGGCGCGCCCGGACGGGCCTCAAGATCGACGTCGCGGCCAGCCCCGGCGGCGGTTTCACGCTTGCGACTCCTGCCCCGTCCAGGATCGAATTCAGGGCCCGCATACCCCGGGAGGGCGCCGAGGAGCCGCTTCCCATGGGCGCGGTGGTGGACTGCGACCTGAGGCCCCTCGTCGGCGTGAGCGCAGTGGTGCCCGACAGCCTCAAGCTGACTATTAGAGATTTAGGCTACTTCTTTGAGATATCAGAGGATAGAGCCCTCTATCCGGTCTATTTTGACGAGCTCACGCACAGGGCCACGGCCCTGGACCTCATAGGCGCATGCGGCCACCCGCTCATCTCGGACTCGCTCTGGCCGAGCCCCTACCGGGCCGCGATGGCCATAACGGGCGACATCGACTGCCTGACGCTGGGCGATTTTCTGAGGAGATTCCTGGAGGACTAGCGGCTTGAAAGTGTGTCTTGTAAATACGTATCACTACCGGCGCGGGGGGGACTCCACCTACACCTTCGACCTGGCCGACCTGCTGAGATCGCGCGGGCACGAAGTCGTCCACTTCGCCATGAAGCATCGCTACAATGCCGACTGCTCCGAGCAGGAGTACTTCGTCGACTACGTCGACTACCGTGAGGCCTCCGAGTGCGCCGGGCCGATTTCGAGGTTCCGGGCTTTCCTGAGGAGCCTTTACTCGGGCGAGGCCAGGCGCAAGTTCGCCGCGCTTCTGGATAAGACCCGGCCCGACATAGTACATATGCAGAACTTCAGGCGGCATCTCACCACCTCCATACTGGCCCCTGCCCGGGAACGGGATATTCCCGTGGTTTTCACGGCCCATGACTACGACCCCATCTGCCCCAACTCGCTTCTCTTCGCCGGCGCAGAGGTTTGCGAAGTCTGCGGCGGCAAGCATTACTACCGGGCTCTCTCCAGGCGCTGCAAGCAGGGCTCGTTCGCGGGCACAGCCGCCCTCGTGCTCGAGGGCTACTTCGTCAAGGCCATGAGATACCTCAATCGCATAGACCGCATAATCACGCCGAGCGGATTCCAGAGGGAAAAATTCATTGAGTACGGCGTGGACCCCGGAAAGGTGGAAGTCATCCACAACTTCATGAACACCGCTGCTTTCGAACCTTCCTATGGGGACGGCGACTACGTCATTTTCTTCGGGAGGCTCGCCGCCGAGAAGGGAATCGAGACCCTGATAGACGCGGCTGCCAGGGTGCCCGGCATCAAGGTGGTGATCGCGGGGGAGGGACCCTTGCGCGAGCGCCTGGAGGCCAGGCGGCGCGATGTAAACGCCGTCAATGTCGAGTTCCTGGGCTATGTCGACAGGGAAGATCTCATGCCCCTCATACAGCGGTCCATGTTCGTGGCGGTTCCGTCGGTGTGTTATGAGAACTTCCCGTATAATGTGCTCGAGTCCTTCGCGCTCGGCAAGCCGGTATTGGGTTCGAGGATCGGGGGCATCCCCGAGATGGTGCAGGACGGCGAAACGGGCTTTCTCGTGGAGCCGGGCGATGCGGAGGGGCTGGCCGCCCGTATGGCCGAGCTGGCCGGCAACGGCGCGCTCATCGAGAGCCTGGGCCGCGCCGCAAGAAGTAGAGTGGAAAGCGAATTCAATGCCGATATACATTATGATAAGCTCCTGGCCCTTTATAACAGGGTCACAGGCCGAGGGGACAAGCAATGAAAATAGCGATGATTGGCATAAAGGGCCTCCCCGCGACATGGGGCGGGATGGAGAGAATCGTAGAGGCCATGAGCATCGAGCTGGTGAAGAGGGGCCACGAGGTCACGGTATACTGCCGGCCCTATTATGTGCCCGACAGGCGAAAAGAATACGAGGGCGTCAAGCTCGCCTATACGCCGACCATCAACTCCAAGCATCTCGACGTAGCTGTCAGCAGCTTCACCTCGATCGCGCATTGCCTGTTCCAGGATTTCGACATAGTGCATATCCACTCCATACCGCCGGCAATATTCACAGGAATCCCGCGGCTCTTCGGCAAGAAGACCATCGTCCAGGTCCACGGCCTGGGCTGGACGGACGTGACCTGGGGGCCCGTGGTGAGATGGCTCATGAAGGCCTTCGAATACCCGGCTGTTTACTGGTCGAATGCCATTGCGACGGTCTCGGACCCGGCCGTCGAGTACTTCGAGAAGACCTACGGCGTTGACGTCAAGTACGTAACGTCGACCACGGAGTTCCATGAACCCAGGCCGCCGGATAAGATGAAGAAGCTGGGCCTGGAGCGGAACGGCTACTTCCTGTTTGTCGCGCGGCTTACCCCGCAGAAGGGGCTCCAGTATCTTCTGGAGGCATTCAAGAAGGTCAAGACGGACAAGAAGCTCGTCATCGCGGGCGACGTAGACTCCGGGGACGCCCTCGCCGAGTACGTCAAGGACCTCAAGGCCATGGCAGACGACAGAACCGAATTTCTCGGCTGGGTCTACGGCGACCTCCTGGACGAGCTCTACACCAACGCGTTCGCTTTCGTCCTGCCGTCCGAGACCGAGGGGCTGTCGGTATCGCTGATCGAAGCCATCAACTTCGGATGCGGCGTTATCGTGAGCGACATACCGGAGAACCTGGACGCCATCCAGGACTACGGCTTCTCGTTTAAGAGCACCGACGTCGATGATCTCGCCAGGGTCATGCAGGATCTTGTGGACCACCCCGAACTCGTTGAGGCGAAGAGGGACAGGGGACGCGAGTACGTGAGAAACCGATACGGCATCGGCGCGGTCGTCGACGAGCTCGAGAAGGTCTACAAAGAGATGCTGGGCAAGGGATAGGCAATGGGGGAAGTCAGAGTACTGGGCCGGGCCGACGATGCGCTCTTCACGGAATTCATCGAGAGTCAGCCAAACGCTACAGTTTATCACACCACCGAGTGGCGGGACACGCTGCTCTCCACCTACGGATACGAGCCCCTCTACCTGGCCCACATGGAAGGCGGCGTCATCAAAGGCGTGCTGCCTATGATGTATCTTAAGAGCTGGCTCACCGGGAAGCGGCTGGTCTCGCTCCCGTTTTCAAACGCCTGCGGACCGGCAGGGAGGGCGGAGAGCACGGAGCCGCTGATCGAGCGCGCCTTTGAAATATACCGGGAGAGGGGCGCGTCGACCATGGAGATCAGGACGCGGGCGGATCTGGTGGGCATCGACGACGATCGCTTCTCGAGCCAGTCCTACTTCGTGACGTCGCTTCTGGATCTTTATAGCGACCCGGACATAGTCTGGACCCATTTCAAAGACAGGCACATCAGAAGGGAAGTCCGGCAGGCATTGAAGAAGGGTATCGAGGTGAGAAGGGGCGAGTCGGTCGAAGACCTTGAGCTCTTCTACAATCTCTTCGTCCCGACGAGGCTAAAACACGGGGTTCCCCCGACCCCTTTCAAGTTTTTCCGGAACCTGTGGGACAAGATGCGGCCCCGGAGACTGACGCTCTTCCTGGCGACGCATGGCGATCTTACGGTCGGCGCGCTTATCACGCTGAGTTTCGGGAAGACGCTTGTGGCGGCCTATATAGGGTCGGACATTGAATTCAGGTCGTACCGCGTGCATCAGATCCTGTGCTGGAAGGCCATTGAAATGGGTTGCCTGGAGGGCTTTGAGAAATTCGACTGGCTGAGGACGCCCAGGAACGCCGAGAGCCTCAGGTACTACAAGGAACGGTGGAATTCATACGAGGTGGATCTCAACTATCTCTACTATCCCGAAGTGCGCGGCACCGCAGGGACGGTGGAGGAGAGCGCCAGGTACAGGTTGATGACGTCGGTCGTCAAGCGGACTCCGGACTTCGTGGGGAAGACCGCAGGCAGGCTCATCTATAAGCACCTGGGCTAGGCAAATAGGTATTGACATCACTTGAGGGCGGGGCATTAAATTAAGAAGTTGAGCCCGCCGCCTTAGAACCTGGAAGGAACTGGGAATGCCTGAATTGCGCAAAGACCCCGTCATCGGGCGCTGGGTCATAATTTCAACTGAGAGGGGCAAGCGGCCCACCGATTTTACCTCGGGGCCTCCCGCCAAGGGCGGGGGATTCTGCCCGTTCTGCAGCGGCAACGAGTCCAAGACTCCGCCCGAGGTGTTCGCCTACCGCAAACCGGACACCAGCAGGGACAGCCCGGGCTGGTGGGTGAGGGTTGTGTCCAACAAGTTCCCGGCCCTCGAGATCGAGGGCGAGCTCAACCGGCAGGGCGTGGGCATATACGATAAGATGAACGGCGTGGGGGCCCATGAGGTCATCATAGAGACGCCCGACCACGACAAATCGCTCTCGGACTTGAGCGAGACGCATATCACCGAGATACTGCTCGCATGGAAGCAGAGGATGGTCGACCTCAAGAAGGACCAGCGGTTCAGGTACATCCTCATATTCAAAAACCACGGCGAGGCCGCGGGCGCCTCGCTCGAACACTCGCACACCCAGCTCATAGCCATGCCCATCATACCCAAGCGGGTATCGGAGGAGATAGACGGCGCTCGGAGATACTACGACTACAAGGAGAGGTGCATTTTCTGCGACATCGTCTCACAGGAGATCAGCGACGACGTGCGCGTGGTCTGCGCCAACGAGAATTTCATCTCCATAGAACCCTTCGCGGCCAGGTTCCCGTTCGAGACCTGGCTGCTTCCCAAGAAGCACGCGCCGGCCTTCGAGGAACTGGAGGACGCCGAGATCTGTCTTCTGGCGAGGCTGCTCAAGGAGACGCTCGCCCGGCTCAACACGGCGCTCTCCTCACCGCCCTACAATTTCATTCTGCACACATTGCCCTGCCAGGGGGACAACAGGCTCTGGTACCACTGGCATATCGAAATCATGCCCAAGCTGACGAAGGTAGCCGGGTTCGAGTGGGGATCGGGATTCTATATCAACCCGACGGCGCCCGAAGAAGCCGCCAAATACCTGCGGGAAATATCAATAGCAAGCATAACAAAGTGAGGTGGGAGATGGAGGGAAAGCTCTCTATTCTGATGGTTTCGGCCGAGGTTCACCCGCTCGCCAAGGTGGGCGGCCTGGCCGACGTTATGGGAGCGCTGCCCAGGGCGCTGGCCGATGCCGGCCACGACGTTAAAATAGCGCTGCCCTTCTATAAGCAGATCAGGGACGGGGACCTCAAGACGAGCCCCGTGAAGGGCGCCGGAGAGTTCGATGTTCCGTTTGGAGATACCACGGTCGCCGCGAAGGCTTATTCGGCGCGGCTCCCGGGCTCCAAGGTAGAAGTGCTGCTCATAGAGAACGAGCGTTTCTTCGGGCGGGACGGCGTTTATTCGAGCGCCGCAACAGGCGAGGCGTTTTCCGACAATGCCGAGCGATTCATCTTCTTCTCTGGGGCCGTGCTCCGCCTCGCGAGGCTCACCGGCTATAAGCCCGACATCATTCACTGCCATGACCACCAGACGGGCTTCATACCGGCCTGGCTCAGGGACGAACCCAAAGCCGGTCCCTATTTCAAGGACACGGGCATCGTCTACACCATACATAACCTGGCCTACCAGGGAGTTTTCCCGCGCAAGATGGGTTATGTCGCGGGATTCAGCGAACACATGATGAAGCCCGTGGGCGGCATCGAATTTCACGGCGACGTCAACATGATGAAAGCCGGCATAATCTACTCCGATACCATCACCACGGTGAGCCCGACCTATGCAAGGGAAATACAGACCGAGGAGTTCGGGCACGGCCTGGAGGGCGTGCTCACCTCGAGAGCGCGCGACCTCGTCGGCATCTTAAACGGCGTAGATTACAGCGTGTGGAATCCGGAGTCGGATAAACTTATACCATACAGGTATAGCATACAGGACCAGACCGGCAAGCGGCTCTGCCGCGAGCATCTCATCAAGCGGCTGGATCTTAAGGTGCCCGACGGGGTGCCCATCGTCGGGATGATCTCGAGGCTCGTCGACCAGAAGGGCTTCGACCTCGTCGCGGCGGCCCTGGACCGGCTGATCGATCTCGACCTGGCCCTGGTCATCCTGGGAACGGGCGAGAAGAAGTACCACGACCTTCTCGGCGAATACGCCGGCCGCTACCCCGGCCGGGTGTCGGTCAATATCGCCTTCGACGAGGAGCTCGCCCACCAGATAGAGGCCGGATGCGACATGTTCCTCATGCCGTCCAAGTACGAGCCGTGCGGCCTCAACCAGATGTACAGCATGAAGTACGGCACCGTACCCGTCGTTAGGAAGACGGGCGGCCTCGCCGATTCCGTCATAGACCTGGATGCCTCGCCCGATTCGACCGGTTTCGTCTTCGAGAAATACTCGGCCGACGAGCTCTTCGGCGCCGTCGAGCGGGCGCGCGAGGCCTACCGGGACGGCAACGCATGGAGCGAACTCATGCTCCGGGCCATGAAACGCGATTTCTCCTGGCAGCATCAGGCCCGGCAGTACATCGATACATATGTCGCCACCCTCAAAAAGCGGAAGGTGGTGACGGAGAGTTAGACCCCGACTCACGTCCATCGTCGTACCCGCGTTCAACGAAGGCGAGAGAATCGCAGGCACTCTCACGGCCATAATCGCTTATATGGACGGGCGGGGCTACGACTTCGAAATCATCGTCGTCGACGACGGCAGCACGGACGATACCGCGGCCGTGGTGACGAACATCGCAGCCGGGGAGCCCCGCATACGGCTCGTGGCCAATCTATGCAACAGGGGAAAGGGCTACACCGTAAGGCATGGTATACGGGAGTCCGGGGGCGACGTGGTTCTCTTCTCCGACGCCGACCTCTCGACCCCGATCGAGGAATACGACAAACTCCTCGCGTACCTGGACGACTTCGACCTCGTGATTGCCTCCCGGAGCCTTCCCGATTCGGACGTCGCCGTGCGCCAGCCGGCCTACAGGGAGATGATGGGGAGGATGTTCAATGTCCTCGTGCAGATGCTCATCGTGAGGGGCATAATCGACACCCAATGCGGGTTCAAACTCATGAAAGCCGAGCCGGCGAGGGCCATAAGCGGCCTCATGCGCATCGACAGGTTCAGCTTCGACGTGGAGATGATCCTGGCGGCCAGGAGGCTGGGGTACCGCTACGTGGACGTTCCCGTGAGATGGATAAACTCCGCCGGATCGAGGGTTCACCCCTTGAGAGATTCCATTAACATGCTTCTTGACCTCTTCCGAATAAAGCTATATGATATCGCAGGTCATTACAAAAATGGGCTCGAGCGGGAATAGCTCAGTGGTAGAGCGCCACCTTGCCAAGGTGGATGTCGCGGGTTCAAATCCCGTTTCCCGCTCCATTTTTTATGGGGTCAGGTCTTAAGATGCACAATTTCCCGGGCTATACTGAGTGATATGGGCTTGAACTCGGCGGGCCCATGATATATTATAAACGTAATTGAGGCGGCATAGCCAAGTGGCTAAGGCGACGGTCTGCAAAATCGTTATTCCCCGGTTCGAATCCGGGTGCCGCCTCCATCTTCATATCCTCTCAAGCGGCCCCGGCCCGTCTAGCGGGACTCGGTCTTTATGTCGCCCTCGTCCATGATATTGATACGCCTCTGGCGCGGCAGTATCTTGAGTTCCAGGTGGGCTTCGTCGCCGGCCGCAACTTCCACACGGCTCTCCTCGGCTTCCACGAAGTAGTAGTGGGGAAGGTCCTCGGGGTATATCCGGACCGTCCAGGTCCCCGGCCGCAGCCCCGTGAAGGCGAATGCGCCGCCCGATGAAGTGTACTGGGTTAGATGGTCCTCGCCATTGCTTATCTCGACGAGCACGTCCGGTAGCCCGTTCGCGTGCGTCGGCATTCCTCTCCCTTTGCCCAGGCCGACAAGTACGCGGTCTGAAGTCTCGGCGCCGTCCGATGCCTCGGCGGGTTCGTTGGCTATCATGAGCACCTCTCCCGAGATCGTCGCCGAGCGTACGACGCCCAGGTCGAGCCTGGCCGTCTTTCCGCCGGTCACGACGACGACGAAGGGCGATCTGGCCTGCGTCACGCGGCCCAAGCCTATGGACCTGGCGTCCACCTGCAGCGAGTAGACGCCGGGGGCCAGCGACGGAAACTCGAACTCGCCCTTGGCGTCGGTTACGGCTGCCTGCCCGTCTGCGGTAACAATGACGTCGGGGACGCC
>Ga0272444_10000444_pt1 | contig 44675 bp, 51 predicted proteins | sample SSMForm13_FD_201033 | JGI IMG/M metagenome (GOLD analysis project Ga0272444, IMG submission 201033) | Marine sediment archaeal communities from Little Sippewissett salt marsh, Falmouth, MA, United States - SSM-Form-13 | ecosystem: Environmental > Aquatic > Marine > Wetlands > Sediment ... | reverse complement strand
CCCGGGCGATCCAGCAGAACGATCCTTTCGAGGTCAACGTCGCCTGGGGTGGGATCGCCGAGACGACATGGCGCGATAGGCTCGCCGAGAGCGGCAACGATCTGCGTGGACTCACCAAGGACGCTCTGCCTGCGCGCTTGGCGGACACGCTTCTATCGGGAAGCCCCCTTGCCGGTGCCGATGTTCCGCTCGATGCGCGGGCAGCGAATCGCGTGATCAGGCGGCTGACGGATGATCGCTTGCCGGTCACTGATACGGCGGGGTTCGGGGCGGCGGAAGCCACAGGCGGAGGTGTCTCGCTTGCAGAGCTCGACACTCACAGGTTGGAGAGCCTCGTGTCACCGGGCGTGTTCGTCGCTGGTGAGATCGTAGATGTGTTTGGCGCCATCGGCGGCTACAACTTCCAGTGGGCGTTTGTCAGCGGCCGGCTTGCCGGGGTATCCGCGGCGGCGAAGGCAGGCAAGGGATCGGTGGCATAGGTCGACAGCAAAACCGGGCCCCGTACACAAGCCACGTACGAGCCCCGGCATCGCGCAACTATCCCTTCTTCTCTTCGCGCTCCAAGTACTGAAGAATCGCGTCCACGACCAAATAGTTGATCGAACGATCGCGGTTCTCGCTCAGCTTGATCAGACGCTCGACCGGCTTCTCCTCCATCTTCTTCTGCGGGATGTAAATGGAGAGCTTGTCCAGAATCTCCTTCTTAGCCATCGTTTTCACCCCCTACCCTCAGAGATACTCCGGCGACGTTGAAATGTGTTCTCACACAATCGCTGGTACGTACTCAAGGATAGGCGTAGACGAGGGACAGTCCATACCAACCAGGAGAAAGGTTGATGGAAGAACCATGGAAAAGATGCAGTCTCGACGTAGTTCGACTAAACACATGCTGCGGGAAGCTATGCAACCAGCTGGGGAAAGTTCCCATCCTGCAGCGATCAGCTTATCATACCCTGTGTGGAGGTGACCATGAGGAGAACAAGAAGGACCACGAGGGACGTGTTGGTTGCGATGGTGCTTGTGAGCGCGGTGATGGTTGGGGGATGTGCCTGGTTCAGCGGCCCGGAAGCTGTTATCCAAGTGGATGATGTCACGGGAGTCGTCCCGCTGACGGTTGCGCTGGACGGGACAGGTTCGTCGCCTGCCGACGATCTGATTCGCTACAGGTGGGACCCGGGGACAGGGGATCCGACGTTGCTTGGTGAGCAGGCAACCTATACCTACAAGCACGCGGGAACGTACGACCTGACGTTAACCGTGGAAACGGCCGACGGTCGGCAGGCTTCGGCCCAGATGACGATCGAGGTTGAGCCCGCGGTGTGGGTGGCCGATACAAGCCTGGATCAAATCTTCAAGCTCGATCTCGACGGGAACGTAGTCACGACGCTCACCTCTCCGAGTAGCCAGCCAACGGGCGTGACACTGGCCGAGGTGGACGGCCACGACTGGCTGTTCGTGGCGTGTCAGGGAGAGGGGAACCAGCGAATCTATCGCCTTGATCCCGCTACCGGATCCGTCATGGACGAAGTAAGGGCTCCGGCGAATTCGCCGTTGTTCTTGTCATACGGTCGGGTCGAACCGAAGCGCGTCTGGCATGTAGATGGGTTGAGCCGGAAGATCTACGCGTTGAACCGGACCAGTCTCCAGCCGTTCGCATCGTTTGGGACCAACTACTTCCAGCTTGGCGACAGTCCTTTCCTTTGGGATCCGCAGGGGCTGGACTGGACCCCGCTTGCGAGCACGGCCGGCGTGCTGTGGTACGTCGAGGGCGAGACGCAGATGCTCTACGAAATCGTCATCGTTCCCAGGGCCGATATCCTTGCCGGCCTGCAGCTCGATCTTGTCGAGGAAGGGATCTCCCTTGATCCGTCGCTGTTCCCGGTTGCGGGGATCGACTGGATGGATGGGAGCCTATGGGTTGTGCGGCACGATCATCACGAGATCGTGGAGGTCGATCCGCTGACAGGTCAACCGACGGGCAACCGGATCGCCGGATTCCCGGGCGCGGACGTGTCAGGATTGGAGTTCCAGCTCTAGGGGTTCCGATCCTCCCGGTCGGGAAGGGAAGATCGTTCCAGAGATGACCAACTACCTATTGGAGGGCGGGACCCTGTATGGGTGCCGTGATGCGGACTCCATTCTGCTGGGAGATGGGCGGATCCTTGCCGTTGGTCACCGCAACGACTTGCTCGCCCGCCCGTCGGCTTTCACTGCCCGCTGTCGTCGGGTTTCTCTCGACGGGCGCTTGGTGATCCCCGGGTTCATCGATGCGCACACCCACTTCCTCCAGACCGGCCTGATCGCAAGCGGTCGCCAGATCTCGCTTGTCGGATTGACGAGACACGACACGCTGCAAGCGCTTGCCTCCGCCGCCGAGCGACGCACGGAAGGTGAGTGGATCGTTGCCCGTGGATGGGATGAATCGTCGTGGAATCCTTCCGGGTACCTCCTGCAACACGAACTGGACCAGATCGGCCCCGGGCATCCGGTGGCAGCGATCCGGATCGACGGGCACATCATGGTGCTGAACAGTCTGGGAGCAAGTAGATTCCCGGCGCAGATCGAATACCTCCCCAACGGTGAAGCACCGGGCGTGGTGCGCGAAGAAGCCGTATTTGAGTTCGGCCGTGCGATGTTGGCTGCATCTCCATCGCACGAGCTGGATGAAGCGTTCGGTGCCGCCGCAAGACTGGCCTACTCACTTGGGATTACCTCGGTTCACGCGATGGCCCCTCGCGAGGAGGTTGCGGTGTATCGACGGGTCCGTGAGCAGGAGCTGATCCGCGTGAACGTTTGCCCGGAACCTCCTGCCATAGATGAGCTGGCCAACGAGGGGATCAAAACGGGATCCGGCGATGAATGGCTGCGCTACGGTGGCGTGAAGCTGTTTGCCGACGGATCGATCGGCGCCGCCAACGCCGCTGTGGGAGAGCCGTTCATCGGCCGGACGTGCGGCCGACTCAACCATTCGGATAACGACGTGCGGGAGTTCATCGCCTCCTGTGATCAAGCCGGCTGGCAAACGGTGATCCACGCGATCGGCGACCGGGCGATCGAGCAGGTCCTTGCCGCGCACGAAGCGGTGGGCAGCACGCCGCGACTCCGGCACAGGATCGAACACTACGAATTGCCGCGATCCGAACACCTCGTCCGGACGAAACGGATCGGGATTTGGCTATGCATGCAGCCGAACTTCATCGGGCAGTGGTCGGGGCCGGCAAGCCTGTACGTCGAACGGCTCGGCGAAACCCGGGACCGGCGGAGCAACCCGTTGCGTGAGATCTTGGATGCAGGCATCAGCGTCGGGTTCGGGTCGGATGGGATGCCGATGTCGCCGCTGTATGGTGTCCGAAGCGTCGTTCGGGCACCATACCGCGAGCAGAGGCTGCGGTTTGATGAAGCCGTAGATGCGTACACCCATGGCGCAGCCGCCCTCTCACACGAGGAATCCATCAAGGGGACGCTGACGACAGGAGCGTGTGCGGACCTTGCAGTTCTCTCAGGAATGGCGTCCGAGCCTGAGCAGATCGATGATCTCCGGATTGACGCGACGTTTCTAGGCGGGGAGCTCGTGTTCGAGCGATAACCAGCCAAGGATGCGGGATCAGATCGAAAGGCCGTTGTCTCCCGAACAGCGCACTGCTATAATGTGCAGCCGACAGTCGTCAACACGACGACAAGGAGTCATGCGATGCGAGAGGCAGAGATCAAGGCCTTGCTGGTCGATCCATTCAACAACTCCCCCGTGATTCTTCTGAAGGACTGCAATTCCGATCGTGCCATGCCGATCTGGATTGGAGAAGCGGAGGCGGTGTCCATCGCTTTCGGCATGCAGACGGGGCGGTTCCCACGTCCGTTGACGCATGATCTGATGAAGGAGATCATCGATGACCTCAAAGGCAACGTCGAGAAGGTCGTCATCAGCGCTGTCAAGGATGGAACGTTCTACGCAACGATCTTCCTTGTAGGTCCTGGTGGCGAGCAACGGGAGATCGATGCACGGCCTTCCGATTCGCTGGCGCTTGCACTCCGTGTTGGTAGCCCGATCTTCATTGCCGATGATGTCTTCGAGTCTTCGTCGATCGAGTCTCCGTTTGCGGAAGAAGATGCGTTTCAGGACTTCGTCGAGTACGAGATGAACCTCTCCGATTTTCGCGGGGACGAAGTAGAAACGCCGAACGCTGACGAGCCTGATGCTGCCGACTAGGTGTGAAGCGTCGTTCCGGCCCGAGGGATGCTGAGAACCTCCTCCCGCGTGAGCCCGGAGTTGATCGTAGGGCGCTGCAATCGGATCGTCGTGGTCAAGACCCCTTCCTCAAACTGAAGGATCTTGGTGATCAGGAATGTCTGCTCATCGATCCAGATCATCTGTGACAACTCGCCTGTTGCCCGATCCGTCACCTCAAGGATGTACCCCCCCGGAATCGCGATCCCCGAAAGCGCATCGTCCATCAGGGCAATCCCCTGAGCAGGCGTGGCAGGCAGCCCGAACGACGTGAATGGTGGAATCGCGCCTGTCCCGGAGATCGTCTCGGAGACGGGGATCTCCAGGTCGAATGCTTTGCTGATCCCCGAAGATGTGTCGCGCAACACCCGAAGGTCCACGTGTCCTTGCTCCTGCATCGTGATCAGGCCACGAAGATCGAGCGCGACGAGCGCGGTGTCCGCAACTGGAAGGTTGCTCCATCGTTGAACGACCAGTGTGTCCTCGCGGGGGATGTAGTGCGATAGAAGATCGCCATCCACGGTGAAGATCTCGCCATCAAACGCCTCGGGAGCAACGTATTGCACGTATAACGCAGGATCCACGCCGGCGACATACCGGACGATCAGCTGAATCGGCGCCGTGTCGGTTGTGTCGTCCGTGATCTCAAAGCGGGTGTCCAGATCCTGAATCCCTGCCAGCGCGGCCGTCGTGCGCCAGACAAGACCTCCTGGATCCATCGGATCGTGCTCACGCTCGATGTAGTCGGTGTACGCCGTCAGACCTACGAGTACACTCACAAAGATCCCGAGCGCAATGAGGATCACGTTTTGACTGTTCATGGCGCAATAGTATAATGCCCATCGGAAGGGCATTCAATCGGTGTCATCGGGACGAAGGAGGACGGCATGTCGGGGCGGTTTGAGAGTCTGCGATGCGTGCAAGAGGCGAATGTCGAAGGGAAGCGGGTTCTTATTCGGGTCGATTTCAACGTCCCTCTCCGAGATGGGCGTGTCGGAGACGACTCAAGGATCCGCGCGGCGCTTCCCACCGTCCAGCTCCTGCGAGACAAAGGAGCCGTGCCGATTCTGGCCTCCCATCTGGGGCGCCCCGAAGGGCATGTGGTTCCGGAGATGTCCTTGCAGCCGGTTGCGGATCAGCTGTCGACCATCCTTGGGGACGAGATTGTGTTCCTGAAGGATTGCGTCGGAGATGCAATCCGCCAGCAGATCCTGGATGTCCCTTCCGGCACCATCGTGTTGCTGGAGAACGTCCGTTTTCACGAAGAAGAGGTCGAGAACCAGCCTTCGTTCGCCCGTGCACTCGCGGATCTTGCCGATGTGTTCGTCAATGACGCTTTCGCTACACTCCATCGATCGCATGCTTCCACATCGGGGGTTGCCGACTACCTGCCTTCCTATGCGGGGCTGCTGATCCAGCACGAGTTGAAGGCTCTATCCCACCTGCTCGACGATCCTGCACGCCCCTATGTGGCGATCGTTGGCGGCAAGAAGGCAAAGAGCAAGCTCGGGCCGTTGCGCGATCTGGTCAATCACGTCAACGAGGTTCTCATCGGCGGCGGCGTTGCGTTTACGTTCCTTCGCGCGATGGGCAGTCCCGTGGGGGCCTCGTATGTGGAGCACTCCCTGCTCGATGATATTCGCGAGATCATTCGGTTGGCGGAACAGCGAGACGTGACCCTGACCCTTCCCGAGGATGTCATCGCCGCCCCTGAGTTTGCCGAAGGCGTCGAGACGCAGGAATGCCCGCTCGATCAGATCCCCGAGGGCTGGTTGGGGTTGGATATCGGACCTAAGACCATCGAATCGTTCGCTCGCAGACTTGATGCCGCGCGATCGATCATTTGGACCGGGCCGTTGGGTGCGTTCGAGATTGCGCCGTTCGACCGAGGAACCCGTCAGATCGCCGAGGTGCTCAGCAAGGTGAACGCGTACACGGTTGTCGGAGGTGGGGAGACCGGCGAGGCGATCTCGTCATCCGGCTTTGGCGATCAGATTGGCCACATCTCCACAGGTGGCGGGGCTTGCCTTGCGCTTCTCCGCGGCAAGCGCCTTCCGGCGCTGGAAGCACTGGGGGTTTGAGTTGTAGCGTAGGCGGCCGAGAGCTATACTAGTTCCTGTAGGCGGGCATAGCTCAGTTGGTAGAGCATCAGCTTCCCAAGCTGGGGGTCGCGGGTTCGAATCCCGTTGCCCGCTCCACACACCAAGCTCGGACATCTTGTGACGAGGATGCACAAAGGAGGTCCATGCACTCTGGACCGGGCTCGATTTCTCCTGAAGGGATGTCGCTCGATCGCCTCCGGCCGCGTGTGGAGGAGTGCACGAAGTGTCCGCTTGGGCGTACGCGGAAGCATGCGGTCTTTGGTGACGGTAGCCCTGCAGCCAAGGTGATGTTCGTCGGCGAAGGACCCGGTGAGGCGGAAGACGAGAGTGGCCGGCCGTTTGTCGGAGCTGCAGGGAAGAAGCTCGACGAAGTGTTTGCGTCTGTGGGTATCGCTCGTTCGGATGTGTTCGTCACCAACGTGGTGAAGTGCCGTCCTCCCAACAACCGCGTCCCCGCGAAAGCAGAGATGGAGAAGTGTTTCCCGTTTCTGGAAGCACAGATTGCGTTGATCAACCCGTCGTTGATCGTCACGCTCGGCAACGTGCCCACACAGTGGCTGCTGGAGGGCGCTCCCGGGATCACGAAGGCAAGAGGAAGGTTCTACAATTGGCGGGGCGGGATTCAGATCTTCCCGATGTTCCACCCCAGCTACCTTCTCCGGAACCCTTCGCGCGCAAAGGGGAGTCCGAAGTACTTGGCATGGCAGGATGTTCAGCAGATCCGGCGATGGATGGACGGCCGTGTGGAGGCTCCCTTGGAAGAGGCTGCCTTGCGAGTTGGCGACCGAGAGGGTGCAAGCGCCGGTTGACCGGTTCTTCGCGATCGGTTATAGTCTGCAACCGCTGAATGACGCAACGGAAGAGGGATACGTTTGTCTAGGAAGAGAATCTACGAGATAGCGAAAGAACTGGGGATTTCCAGCAAGGATTTGATTGCGGCCTTGTCGGATCTGGGTATGACTGATCTGAAGGCAGCGAATTCGGTGGATGAGGAAGAAGAGGCGTTGATCGTCCAGATGTATCAGGACAGCATCGCTTCCAAGCCGACTGCCGAAGCATCTTCTGAATCGGAAGAGGAAGAAGGTGCCCCCGAGCCGAAAGCGCCAAAAGCAAGCGTCAAGGAAAGAGCGAAGGCTGCCGCCGCCAAAGGAGGCGGGTCCGGCTCAAACCGCCCTCCAATCGTTTCCGTGTTGGGGCACATCGACCACGGGAAGACGACGCTACTCGACGCAATCCGCCAGTCGCATCTTGCCAGCCACGAAGCGGGCGGGATTACGCAGGGAGTTGCGGCGTACCAGGCTGATCTGAACGGTCGAAAGATCACCTTCATCGATACCCCGGGACACAAGGCGTTCACGGGGATGCGTGCTCGTGGCGCGAGCGCAACCGACATCGCGATCCTGGTCGTTGCCGCGGACGATGGCGTGATGGCTCAGACTGTGGAAGCAATCGACCACATCCGTGCTGCGGAGATCCCGATGATCGTTGCCGTCAACAAGATCGACAAGTCGAACTCAGATCAGGACAAGGTCCTGAACGATCTCGTGAAGCACGGTCTTGTCCCGGAAGCATGGGGAGGCGATACGATCGCCGTCCCGATTTCGGCGCTGACCGGAGAGAATCTCGAAGAACTGATGGAGATGATCCTGCTCGTCGCCGAGATGGAAGAGCTCCAGGGGGATCCGGATGGGGAGCTGGAAGGCGTCGTGATCGAGAGTCATCTCTCGAGCAGCCGGGGCCCAGTCGCATCCGTCGTCGTACGCAACGGGACGCTACGCGAGAAGGACTTCCTGGTCGCAGGGGCAACGTACGGACGGATCAAGGCGATGAACGACGAGTTGCGCAATCGTCTGAAGCATGTTCGGCCGGGAGAAGCGGCAGAGATCCTCGGATTGCAGGATGTGCCCGAGGTTGGTGCGGCGATCGAGGTTGTCGGTAAGCAAGCGGAAGCCAAGCGGCTTGCGCAGAAGCATCGGCTCGATGCGATGAAGCCGCGTCGAGCCCAACCGCAGTTGACCTTGGAAGATCTATTCGGCGAGACGGTGGAGGAAGCAAAGCTCGCGCTTGTGCTCAAGGCGGCGTCCACCGGAGCGCTCGAAGCGGCGCGCCGTGAAGTGGAGGCAATCGGTATCGAAGGCGTCGAGGTCTCATTCCTCCACGCAGGCGTCGGATCGATCACCGAGAGCGACATTCTGTTGGCTGCGACCGTGCCTGAGAACTGCTTGGTGATCGGCTTTGGTGTGCGTGCAGACAACAACGCCACCAAGCTAGCCGATCGCGAGGGCGCCGTTGTGCAGACCTTCGACATCATCTACGAGCTTCTCGATGAGGTGGAACGGTCGATCAAGAGGCTGTTGGCTCCCGAATTCGAAGAGATTCGTGTCGGAGAGGCCGAGGTGCGTGAGCTGTTCAAGGTTCCCACAGGCGTGGTTGCTGGATGCCAGGTGATCGATGGAAAGGCGATGCGAACGGCCCAGGTGCGCGTGCTCCGCGGAAACGAGGAGCTGTTCACCGGTGAGATCGCTTCGTTGCGGCGGTTCGAGGACGATGTCCGTGAAGTCCAGAACGGACGCGACTGTGGCGTTCGGATCAAGGATTTCGACGATGTTGCCGTAGACGATCACCTTGTCTTCTTCACCTTGGAGGAAGTGGAGCGCTAGCCGAAACCGATGAGAGTCGGGCTGCTTTCGCTGTCGTTGCATCTGGTCGGGGTGACCTCTCTCAAGGAGAAGCGTTCGATTCTCAAGCGGATCGTTGCCGATGTCGGACGAGCACCGTACCTTGCGATCGGAGAGGTTGGCGCCCAAGATGACCTTCGTCGTGCCGAACTACGAATCGCCCACATTTCCACGGACGCTCGGCGGGCCCAATCCGTCCTCATGAAGTGGACGCAAGCGTTCGAGAGAGAAAAGCAAATCGACGTCGAAAAGGTTGATGTAGAGATCCTATGAGCCCGAGCAAGTTCCAGTATCGACTCAAAGAAGAGCTGAGACGCATCCTTTCGGGGATCGTCGAGTACGAGGCAAGAGATCCGATCATCCGCGCTGCCTTCCCGACTGTGATGGAGGTGAAGCTCTCCCCCGACAACCGCTACGCCACCGTGTACGTGGCCGTCGGAGCGGCGGACGTCGACAAGACTGCTGTGATGGAAGCGTTCCAACGTGACCGCGGGTTCTTCCGGTCGCAGCTCGCTTCGCAGCTGACGTTGCGACACATCCCCGCACTCGAATTTCGCCTGGACGAGAGCGTCGAACGCTCGATTCGCTTCGATTCGTTGCTACATGGGGACGCTTCTGACGATGCACCTGCTGCGTAGATCGGCGGCGGCGCTTGTGCGAGACCCGAGTCTCGTGATCGTTGCGCTCGGATTCACGACCGCGCAGTACCTCACAGGGCTGAAGGCAGGTGTTCTCGATATCGAGAGCCCCTGGTGGATCCTGACGATGGCCGTCATTCTCCTGGGGTCGCCGGCCATCCACGCTTGGCTGATCGTACGAAGTCGGGCGCTTGCCGGGGCCGGCCGGGCATCCGCACGTGCCGTGTGGTCGCAGATCGTGGCTTGCTTCGTACGCCTTCTGGTGGGGCAAATCGTCGTCAACGCGCTTGTTATCGCGGGACTCGCCGTATTCATCATTCCAGGCGTGTACATCGGCGTTCGCCTGATCTACTACAAGCAGGCGATCATCTTGGACGGACTCCCGGTCTCCGGTGCTCTCTACCGCAGCGCTGAGCTTACAGTCGGCTGGCGGACCGCGGCCGCGGTTCTTGCTCGAATGGTGCCGATCTGGGCGATCTCGTTTAGCGTGGTTGCCGCGGCAACGTTCTTCGAACTCGGCGTTGCCGGTGATGTCTTGATCATCGTTGGATCTGCAGTGAGCCTCGCATGGGTCAACGCACTTCTCACGATGAGCTACAAACGCGCGCAAGCCACATGATCCTACGGTGGAGGCAACCTCCCACCTGCCAGGCGAAGCCCGGTCGTTGCGGGTGATACCCGGCGCGTTGCGAATTGCCCTCAAGCACGCTTGCCAACCTTGCCTACGGTTCTCGATCCTCGGACGCGGGTTCGATAGCGGTCAGTGCCGTTGCGGGACGCCGCCTCCGGAGGCTATAGTCGCATTCGCAAACATGATCTCAAACGAAAGAATCGATTCCGAGGCTGTTTTCCGCGAGCACCCGTTCGTTCGCGAGGTCCTTGATCGACTTGTCGACGCGGGACACGAGGCGTTTCTCGTGGGGGGCGTGGTTCGCGATGGACTGCTTGCCTCATGGGGCGTGCAGGTCCAATTCCCTCCCCAAGACATCGACGTAACGACGTCTGGAACGCCGAGTGATGTCCGGCGGGTCTTCGCCGAGCGGAAGCTGGTGGACGTCGGGGAGCGGTTTGGGGTTCTGGTGGTGCTGGGGAACGATGGCAGCAGTGTGGAGGTCGCGACGTTCCGAAGCGAAGACGGGTACGATGGCCGCCGCCCTGCCACGGTCGATGTTGCAGGTACCCTGGAAGAGGATGTGAAGCGCCGCGATCTGACGATCAACGGGCTTGCGGCGACGGCTGATGGCACAGTGATCGATCACATCGGTGGTGTGGAAGATCTCCGCTTGCGGCGGATCCGGGCGATCGGGGCCCCGGCGATCCGCTTTGCGGAGGACTACCTGCGCATGCTACGAGTCGTGCGCTTCGCCTGCCAGGTTGGCGGTGAGATCGATCCGGAAACCGCCCAAGCGATTCGGGATCTGGCCCACCGAATTCCCAGGATTGCTTGGGAGAGGATCCAGGCTGAGCTGCTGCGCACCCTGGCGCTCCCAGACTCGGCACACGGCATCGAATTGCTGGATGAACTCGGCCTTCTTGCCCACATTCTTCCCGAGGTCAGCGCGCTGCATGACGTGCCGCAGCCGGAGGCGTATCACCCCGAAGGCGATGTCTTCGTGCACACCATCCTCGCGCTCCGAATCGCTGATACGTTCGTCCGCGACCCGATCGTGAAGCTGGCGATTCTTCTGCATGACATCGGGAAACCCCAGGCGCTTCGGAATCATCAGGGAATCCACATGGGAGGACACTGTCTGCTTGGGGCAAAGATGGCCGCGGCGATCGCCCGCAGACTGAAACTGACACGACGCGACGCACATCGCCTGTCGTTTCTCATCCGGCAACACATGAGAATCGCCGACTTCCCGCGGATGGGGCGAGGTCGTCAAGTGCGCTTCCTCTCGGCACAAGAGCAACCCGGGGAAGTTTCGATTGCGAGCCGCTATCCGTTGTTCATGCAGCTGCTTCAGGTCTTGATCGCCGATTGCGAAGCCTGCGCCCACCGAGCGTCGGGATGGATACCGATCCTCGCCGCCGTCACCGAGGTGGCAGAACACATCGAACGCGTCGGGAACCTGTCGAAAGCGAGAACGTTGTTCGATGGGCATGATCTGATGGCGATGGGCGTTTCGCCCGGCCCGCTGCTCGGCGACGTGCTTGCCGCCGTACATGACCGGATCCTTGCTGGGGAGATTTCTACAGCCGAGGAGGCGTGCGCTTGGGCATCGTGTGAACTGAAGCGAAGGGAGACCGAGACGGAAACCCTTTCCTAAGGGGACATTCGACCTACGATGCCGCAACCGTTTCCGATAGGGTTCGTTGGGCGGATTCGAGGGGAATCCGGACAGCCCAAGAGGCTCGGGAATGAATCGGTGGTGAGCACGCGATGGGGATACCGCTGCGAATAAGCAAAGACCTGCAATTGGATCTTGAGGACATTATCGGACAATGCATCGCGATCCTCGGGATTCGCGGATCGGGCAAGTCGAACACGGCTGGCGTCATCTTCGAAGAACTCCTGCGCAACAACTACCCGTTGTCGATCATCGACATTGACGGGGAGTATTTCGGCCTGAAGGAGAAGTACGAGATCCTTGTTGTGGGAACCGGCGAGGGTGTCGAAATCGAAGTCGACCCCGGGTGTGCACGCGAAGTGGCCGAGATCAGCATGGAGAAGAACGTTCCCGTCGTGGTCGACCTGAGTGGGTTCCTTTCCGAAGAACGAACGCGTTTCCTGCAGGAGTATCTCACATCGTTGTGGACCCTCGCCGGGAAGCTTCGCCGCCCGTACATCATCGGGATCGAGGAAGCTCACGAGTTCATCCCACAGGCAGTACGCGGCCCGGTGAAAGAACTGGTAACGCGGGTCGCGCTGCGAGGAAGGAAGCGCGGCCTTGGTGCGATCATCATCTCGCAACGCAGCGCGAAAGTGGAGAAGGATGTACTCAGTCAGGCGGGGATGCTGTTCCTCCATCGGGTTGTGCACGAAGCAGACATGCGCGTCTACAGCGAGATCCTTCCTTGGCGGAAGACCGAAGTCAAGGAAATCATCACTGGATTGGAGACGGGCGACTGTGTCTTCGTCAACGGCGACTCAGTCCTGCCGATTTACGTCCGCGAGCGGGAGACGTTCCACGCTGGATTTACACCGTCGCTTGACGTCGTCGTCACGCCGGAACTCCGTCAGGTCAGCCAATCGATCATCGAGGTTCTCGAGCGTGCGAAAAAAGACGGGCGGGGCAGGAAGTCGGAACTCGATGCGCTTCGAGAGCAGATCGGGGAGCTGGAAGCACTGATCGGTGAACGAGACGAACGGATTCAAGAGCTGGAAGAGGTTGCACGAACGCTTGGATACATTCGTGTGGAGGTGCAACCTGCCGAGGATGCTGAAACGGTCCCCTTCCGAGATCCCGTAGGCTACGTGGAGGAGCCCTCCCTACGCCAGGAGGCGATTCACGAGCTAGCTTCCGTTGCGTCCCCAGCGATTGAACCGGGCGAGCCCCGAGCCTTGGCGCTTCAGCCTGCGGAGGATGTGATCGATGTACAAGCCGAGGATGAGGCGGCCCTGCCCCCCGCCGTCCAGCGCCATATTGAGAGAATCGTACAACGGGTGTCGAGAACAAGCCTCGTTCACCGCCGGATGCTTGCGTTTTCCCTGAGCCATGCACCCAACACCTATTCCGTGGAGCAGATTGCCGCATGGATCGATTGTGCGGTCGGCGTCATGCTCGACGAGCCTCCGAGACAGTTTGTCGACATGGGGTTGATCGTCCAGGAGCGGCGGGCAGGCTCGTTACACTACCGTAGCGACCTGAACGGCTTCGTGAACCGGGAGTTCCGTATCTACGAGCCCGATCTGCGCGCAGATCATCTGCGCGAGATTGCATCGGGCTTGAGAACGGGGATCTGCGGCATTGGAGCGATGCCTTCTATAGATTAAGTTAGCATATAACTTCTATAAAGATCGCCGTTTGACCGCGCAAGCAATCTCTGCTACAATCCTGTTGGCAACAGGAAAAGGAGGCAGGGGTCGTGAAGCTCAAGATCGTCGAACGGCACACATCTTCCAGCGAGGCGTTGCGGGCTTATGTCGTGGAGAAGACGGAGGGGCTCGAGCGGTATTTCGATGGGATGATCAGTGTAGATGTTGTTCTCTCGGTCGAGAAAGAACGTCAGATTGCCGATTTTCACGCTCACCTAACGAATCGCAAAGTTGTCGCGTCCCATGAAGTGTCCACGGATATGTACGTCTCGATCGACGGGGCGATCGACAAGCTCCGGAGACAGTTGGTCAAGTACAAGGACCACCTCCAGGAAAGAAGGGATCGCAACCAGGATCTGGGAAAGATGCCGCCGCCCGAGGATGCATCCGACGTCGATCAGCAAAGAAGCATCATCCGGACGGATACTTACTTCCGCAAGCCGATCTTGCCCGAGGAAGCGGCGCTGCAGCTTGATGCTATCGAAAAAGGATTCCTTGTCTTCTTCAACGCGGAGTCGGATCAGGTAAACGTCATCTACCATCGAAGGGATGGGAACTACGGACTGATTGAACCGAGACTCTAGGTCGTGAACGGAACAACAGATCATGGCGTGAGGGTATTGTCCCTGTTCTCGGGGAGCATGGCCAGTCAGGTGGCTACCGAACTTGTCGCGCGCCTTCCTCAGGTCGAGGAGGTCTGTCTTCTCCATTTTCGGGGTCCCCTCTTTGAAGAGCTCGATCACTTCCGCGAAACACTCAAGCTTGATTGGGCAGAGATGAAGTACCGAACCCAATCGCTGAAACGCGAAGTCCGGCAGCTGGTCAGCAGTCCCGCTGGCGAACCCTTCTCGATCGCACAAACATGCTTCAGCTGCCGCAGTCTGCTGCTTGCCCGCGGCGTACGGTACATGGAGAGGATCGGTGCGCAGTTCCTGGTCACCGGGGAGCTCGTCGGCGAACATGGGCTGACGGCTGACAACCTTGCGTCGATCAGTGAACGGCTCGGCGCAACCGGGCGAATCTTTCGGCCACTCTCGGCAGGGCTGCTTCCCCCGCTTGATCCGGATGTGCGAAGCGTGGTGGGGGATGGGATCTCATTCGCGTGGACAAACGAGGATACGGACTCACTCGAGTCTCTGGCAGGCGAAATGGGAATCTGCCTGGCAAGCGACGCACCGTGCCGGAGCCGATGCAAACTGATGCGTCCGGGGTTCGGTGAACGACTGACCAACCTATTCCGTGAAGAGGGATTCACGCTAAATGGTCTCAAGCTGCTGGATTTCGAGTTGTACTACAAGCTCCCCCCCAACGTGAAGATCGTGCTCGCCGTCTCCGAGGACGAGAAACGCGCCCTTCAGAACCTGTTCTTCCCGAACGACCTTCGGGTGTACCTCGCATCATGCAAAGGACCGATGGCGCTCGTCCGAACACCGTGGAGCGAGAAGACCGACGACGAAATCGTGCAGATCATCGAGGTGGCGGCAAGAATCACGGCCACGCATGGAGATGTAGGGCAGCGCGCTTCTGTGGTTGCCAAGTACCGGTTCGAGAACGAGGACGAAACCTCCCAACTCACCGTGCAACCGTTTGAGACACCCGCGGAAATCGCGCGACACTGCGTCGGCGTTCAATGCTAGGACGCATTCGGGCCTGGAGGTTGAGGAAGGTCCGTCGAAGCTGTAGACTCTCAAGAATCAGAGTGGCGGGGCGTTGAAGCATCTGTCCTAGATGCTCCACATCCCAGAGCGGAGGATTTTGCCGGAATCCCTTGTTGTTTACCAGGGGAGGGTATGCCTTTTTATCGGTACGAGTGCGACGGATGTGGAGCCCAATTCAAGGTTCTACAGCAGAATAACGATCAACCAGTTGCGACCTGCCCGGAATGTGGCCGCACGTCATGCCGCCGGCTACTTCCGCGGGTCGGCGTGATCTACAAGGGCGGCGGATACTACACGACGGATCGCCGCAACGGCAAGCGAACCGGAACATGACCGGACAAGCATCCCGGAACAACAGGATGATGTGGCGTATCTCGGGCACGGTGGTGCAGGACTCGACACGGGATACGGCGTTGGGGATTGTCGGCAGCGGCGGTGTCGCTGTTCGGCGGAAGTGTGAGGGAGGATCGATTGATTTCCGGGGATGACATCAAGCGCGTCAAGCTACAGCTGGCTTCGCCATCAGTGATGATCGGGTGGTCTCACGGCGAGATCACCGAATCCGAGACGATCAACTACCGGACTCATCGAGCCGAACGGGGCGGCCTCTATGCAGAGGAAATCTTTGGCCCTGACAACGACTACGAATGCGCCTGCGGGAAGTACAAGGGCAAGAAGTACGAGGGGATCACCTGCGAGAAGTGTCATGTGCTGGTCACCGATTCTTCGGTGCGGCGGGTCAATATGGCCCACATCTCGCTTGCCAGCCCCGTCGTTCACTTCTGGTTCTTGAAGGGTGTATCGAGCCTTCTGAGCCGCTTGCTCGGAATGAAGAAGCGAGAGCTTCATCGGATCGCCTACTACGAAACGGAGCCGATCGAGGAGAGCGTGTGGATCGTGACATCTTCCGACAGCAAGGAGGTTCGTGTCGGCGAGATGCTCTACGGAACGGAAGTCGACGTGTTGACCAGCGCGTTCACGTTTGAGGTTGAGCAGGCATACTTTGTTTCCGACGCCCCCCGCGTGGTTGCCGAAGAAGCCGGACGCGTCACGATCGAGGAACGCAAGCTGACCAGTGGCGAACCTGTACGCACGGTTGTCATCGGAGGGCAGGAGTACCCGATTGTCGGCGAGGTTCAGATCCTTCTTGAAGACGGGGACGAGGTTGAGGAAGGCGCAGTCATCGCGGAGCGTTGCGCAGGAGACGTGTGTGCGAAGACGGCGTTTGACATGCTCGTAGACCGATACGGCGAAGGGGTCGAGGGCGAGGTGCTCGACCGAGAGATCCTTGATACGTTGGTGTTCTTGGTCACTCGGATCAAGAACCCCGAGGTGCCGCTGAAGCCGGGCGAGACGCTGACGTACCTCTCAAAGCGAGCCTACGAGCGGGTGTACCCCGATGGGTTCATCGCCATGACCGGAGCGGGGGGGCTGAAGGGGCTTCTCGAGGTGCTCGATCTCGATGATCTTCACGAGGATCTCTCCGAACGTATCCGCACGGAAACCGCAGAAGGAAACAAGCGACGATACATCAAGCGGCTTGAAGTGGTCGACCAGCTTCGGGATTCTGGCAACAACGCTTCGGACATGATCCTTGACGTCATTCCAGTTCTTCCGCCGGCACTCCGCCCGATGATCCAACTCGAAGGCGGCAAATTCGCGACGACCGATCTGAACGATCTGTACCGACGAATCATCAACCGCAACAATCGGCTTAAGAAGCTGATCGATATGGGCGCACCCGAAGTGATCCTCCGCAATGAGCGCCGCATGCTTCAGGAGGCGGTGGACGCGCTGATCCACAACGAGAAGAAGGAGAATCCGATCCGCGGCCGCGATAACCGACCGTTGAAGTCGATGTCGGAGCGGATTCACGGGAAGCACGGACGTCTGCGCCGCAATCTGCTTGGACGTCGAGTGGACTACTCGGGCCGCGCCGTGATTGTAGTTGACCCGAAACTCAAGCTTTCACAGTGCGGGATCCCGAAGAAGATGGCGCTCGAACTGTTCAAGCCGTTCATCCTTCACCATCTCGAAACGACGACGTTCTCAGATTTCGACGAGATCAAGAACCGTGCTATGCGCGGAGAGATGTCGGAGGTCTGGGACATCCTCGAGAAGCTGATCAAGGATCATCCGGTCCTCCTTAACCGAGCTCCCACGCTGCACCGGTTGTCGATGCAGGCGTTCGAGCCTGTGCTCGTCGATGGCGAAGCGATCCACATCCATCCGTTGGTCTGCCCGCCGTACAACGCCGACTTCGACGGCGACCAGATGGCCGTTCATCTCCCGCTCTCGGAAGAAGCGATCCGCGAAGCGCGTGAGCTGATGGCCGCACCGAGGAACATCCTCTCCCCGTCAAGCGGCGAACCTCTCAGCCTGCCGACGCAGGATCCGATCTACGCCTACTACTACCTGACCGTTAGTGATGAAGATGCCAAGGGAGCGGGGATGGCGTTCCGCGATCTTGACGAAGCGCTTCGCGCGCATGAGAGCGGGTACCTCGACATTCACAGTCCGGTCCGGATCCGGATCGATGGCAAGATCGTCGAAACGACGTTGGGACGAGCGGAACTGAACGCGGTTGTCCCCGAGGAGATCCGGGACTACAACAGGGTCATGGACCGGCGTGCGATCCGGAGGCTGGTCATGGAGTGTCACAGTCAGTTTGGCTGGGCTCGTGCCTCTGAACTGCTCGACAGCCTGAAGGATCTTGGGTTCAAGTATGCGACGCAGTCCGGGCTTACGATCTCCATCAAAGATTGCCTGATCCCACCGAACAAAGAGGACATCGTCCGGGCCTCCTACTCCGCTGTTCAGCGGATCAATCGGCTGTACGACATGGGGTTGGCCACCGAGAAGCAGCGGCAGGAAGCGGTCATCCGCATTTGGCGAAAGACCGTCGACGAAGTCGAGCGTGAGACGATGGCGAACCTCCGGACCGATCCGTACAACCCAGTCTTCGGGATGGTCCACTCGGGAGCTCGTGGCGGACCCGACCAGGTGAAGCAACTGTGCGGGATGCGCGGGCCGATGGCCGGACCGTCAGGGGAGATCATTGAGATGCCGGTCATCTCCAACTTCCGCGAGGGGCTGGACATGATGGAGTACTTCATCTCGACGCACGGCGGTCGAAAGGGTGCGGCGGACACAGCGCTCAAGACGGCCGACTCGGGTTATCTCACGCGGCGCCTGGTCGATGCCTCATCGGACACGATCACTCGAGAGATCGATTGCGGGACGACGCAGGGGGTCGAGGTCGATCCGCTGAGGTACGGCAAGAACGATATCATGGAAACGATTGAGGAGCGGGTCTACGGGAGGGTGACAAGCCGCCCGATCTTCCATCCGAAATCGGGCGAGGTCCTTGTCGAGGCCAACCAGTGGATTACCAGGGAGCTCGCCAAGCTGATCGGAACGCTCGAAGCTGAGCTTCCGGTGGGGAAGGGGAAAAAGGCGGAGCGGCTGCTCGGAACGAAGAGCGTCGCGGATATGCGCGATCCCGAGACGAACCGGGTCTTGGTCCAAGCGGACGAAGTCCTGACCACTCGTCTGATCGGCCTCCTCCAAGCGTCGAAGATCGCCTCGATCACCGTCCGCCCTCAGATCCTGATCCGGTCTCCGATGACCTGCGAGACGGTGAACGGTGTCTGCCAGCTGTGCTACGGATACGACCTGAGCCAGCACCAGCCGGTTGAACTCGGTACCGCGGTCGGCGTAATCGCTGCCCAGTCCGTCGGCGAGCCGGGGACGCAGCTGACGATGCGGACGTTCCATACAGGTGGCGTGGCCGGTGAAGACATTACCCAGGGACTCCCACGCGCAGAGGAGCTGTTCGAGGCGCGGAAGACGATCAAGAGCGGCCAGGCGGGAATCGCCCCGATCGATGGACACGTCGCAGGCGTGAAGCCGCTGGCGAGCGGCCTGGACGAAGTTGAGATCGTGGGCGAGCTGCGCGTCCTTCGTCTTCCGTCGCAGATCGTACAAGCCGAAGCCGACACGGACGTCACGGTTGACGAACTGATCATCGCATCGAGCCCGTGTGCCGGCGAAGCGTATCTCGTCGGGAGCGGTGCCGAGCGAGAACTCCTCATTCTCGACGCAGCGGGTGGCGATCGCGCGTACCTGCTTCCATCGGGCGCTGTTCCCAACGTCAAGGACGGAGACCGTGTGGAGGCCAAGGAGGCCATCACGGAGCGGTTCCACGTTGAGGCCGTGGTCGCGGACCGCAGTGGGACGATCGCGATCCCCGAGGAGAAGGACCGCGTCTTCCAACTTGCGGGAAGTGATGGAGAGGTTCAGGAGTACGAGATCGCGTTCGGCGCGAGGATGATGGTCGAGGCAGGCAGCAAGGTGTCTCGGGGAGATCAGCTCACCTCACGATCCAAGCCGATCTTCATTGCCGCAGAGGGTGACGGAACGGTTGCTGTCCTTGAAGACCGAGTCGTGATCTACAACCCCGAAGGACGAGGGATGAGAATTCCGCTCACCTCGGATCTCACGCCACTCAAGTCGTACGGGGATCCGGTCCGCGACGGCGAGCGGGTGATTCGACTGGAGATTCCGAACACAGACACCGTCCACGTTGAGACGATCGAGGATGACGGTGTGATGGCCCAAGTGGCGATCCGGCCGAAGAGTGTGGTCGAGATCGACATGATGGCCACGGTTCGTGCCGGCGACAAGGTGAGCGAAGGCGATCTGCTGACCAAGGGTGTCGTATCCCCTCACTCGCTGCTCGACCTTGCCGGGGTTATGAAGACCAGGGACTACCTGATCACCGAAATCCACAAGGTGTACAAGGCCCAGGGTGTGGATATCAATGACAAGCACCTCGAGGTGATCATCCGTCAGATTCTGAATAACGTCAGGGTCACGGATCGGGGGGATTCGGCATTTCTGATCGGCGATCTTGTCATGCTTGAGGAGTTCCGCGCCGAGACTGGCCGACTGGTCCAATCGAATCAAGACGCGAAACAGCTACGTCAGGAATCGCTCGGCCGATTGCTTGCGGAAGATGTGGCCATGGCCGGGCGGCTGTTGGCCGCCGCCGGGGATGCGCTGACGCCGGAACTCCTGACGATGGCCCAGCGGGAGGGCGTGAAGCAGGTTCGGGTGGCGCAGGAAGACACCGTCGTCGATGTATCCCTCGTGGACAAGATGCTTCCTGCCGGCGAGCGTGAGTTGCTCCGGATCTCACGAGCGGCACTGCAGACGAAGGGTTGGCTGTCCGCCGCATCGTTCCAGCGCACCACGAAGGTGCTGGCCGAAGCATCGTTGCGCGGCGAGGTTGACGACCTCCAGGGGTTGAAGCCAAGCATCATTGTCGGGAAGAGGATTCCAGCCGGCACAGGGTTCAAGCATCCGGTGGCGGTAGGCGGTTTGGAAGAAGAAAACGGCGTCCTTGATGATGCCGAACGCGAATCTGATGCGGCTTGACAGGGTTTTGGCCTCTTCCTATAATCCGCGTCGAACTTGAGGAGGAACATGCCGACGATTAACCAGTTGGTGCGGTTGGGCCGCAAGCCCAAAGCGAAGAAATCGAAAGCTCCGGCACTTGTTTCGTGCCCGCAGCGGCGTGGAGTGTGCACGCGCGTCTATACGCGCACACCCAAGAAGCCGAACTCGGCGCTGCGAAAGGTAGCACGTGTGCGGCTCAGCAATGGCAAGGAAGTCACCGCGTACATCGGTGGAGAAGGGCATAACCTGCAGGAGCACTCCATGGTCCTGGTTCGCGGGGGACGTGTCAAAGACCTCCCGGGTGTCCGATATCACATCGTGCGCGGGACGATGGACTCTGAGGGCGTCGATGGCCGACAGCAAGGGCGCTCGAAGTACGGAACCAAGAAGAGCGGCTAGGAGGAATGATGCAGCTACCCGGTCGCGATGTTCGCCCTGACATTCAGTACAACAGTAAGATGATCGGCAAACTCACGAACTACGTGATGTGCGATGGCAAGAAGGCGGCAGCGGAGAGAATCGTCCGCGACGCCATGGCTCGAATCGACGAACGCGCAGACGATCCAGCTCTGGATACGTTCGGAACGGCCATCGCCAATTGCTCGCCCAGACTCGAAGTTCGCACCCGACGCGTTGGTGGTGCGAACTACCAAGTCCCTTACGAAGTACCCCCCGATCGCCAGATCGCCCTGGCGTTGCGATGGATCGTGAAGGCCGCTCGAGAACGCGGCGAAACGACCATGGCCACCCGATTGGCCAACGAGATCCTGGACGCTGCGCGGAAGGAAGGCAAGGCGTTCAACAAGCGTCTCGATGTCCATCGCATGGCAGAGGCGAACCGCGCTTTCGCACACTACCGCTGGTAGTCTCGCCGCGTTGTCTTCCCGGAGTCTTTTGAGGTAGCCATGTCCGATGCTGGTTCGATTGCCATAGGCAAGATTCGGAATATCGGCATCATGGCTCATATCGACGCCGGGAAGACGACGACGACGGAACGGATCCTGTTCTACTCCGGGCGCACGCATCGTATGGGCGAGGTCCACGAAGGCGACACCGAGATGGACTGGATGGCCCAGGAGCGTGAGCGCGGAATCACGATCACCTCGGCCGCCACAACGTGTCCGTGGCAGGATTGCCGAATCAACATCATCGATACGCCTGGACACGTAGACTTCACGGCTGAAGTCGAGCGATCCCTCCGAGTCTTGGACGGAGGGATCGTCGTTTTTTCGGGCGTGGAAATGGTTGAGTCGCAGTCCGAGACCGTTTGGCGTCAGGCTGATCGGTACAACGTTCCGCGGATTGCGTTTGTCAACAAACTTGACCGGGTCGAATCGAGCTATGAAGAGACGCTGCAGATGATCGAGGAACGGCTTGGTGTGACCGCCGTCGCCCTTCAGCTTCCGATCCGCGACGAGGAGCGGAAGCTTGTGGGGATGATCGATCTGTTCCGGCGAGAGCTCGTCGTGTGGGCCACAGAGGATCAAGGGACGACCTTCGCTGCGCAGCCGATTCCCGACCGGTTTCGTGAGATTGCGGAGCTATATCGGGAGCGGACGATCGAGACGGTTGCAGAGTACGACGAGCGAGTCATGGAGGCGTATCTCGGTGGGCGCGACGTTGACGAAGATGCGTTTCATCAAGGGCTTCGCGTTGCGTGCATCGAACATGCTGTTGTGCCGGTTCTCGGCGGATCATCGTTTCAGAACATCGGAATTCAACCGCTGCTCGATGCCGTTGTTCGGTATCTTCCCTCACCTGCGGATGTGCCTCCGGTCACCGATGTTGACGGATCGCAAACGCGCGAAGCAGATGCGAGTCAGCCTTTGTCGGCGCTCGCGTTTAAGGTTGTCAGTGATCGCTACGCCGGAAGGTTGGTCTTCGTCCGGATCTACTCGGGGCACATGAAGGCCGGGGGACACGCGTTCAATGCATCGACGGGCAAAGGGTTGCGGGTGACGAAGGTGTTTCGGATGCATGCCAACGACCGAACGGCGGTCGAATCGGTCGATGCCGGGGAGATCGTCGCGATCGTGGGGTCACAGGATATCTCTACGGGAGACACGCTCTGCGACAAGGCGCACCCGATCCTGCTTGAGAAGATCGAGTTCCCCGATCCAGTCGTGTTCACCGCAGTCGAGCCGCGCACCGAAGCCGAACTCGGAGATCTGATGGAAGCGTTGGACAAGCTCCGGACTGAAGACCCAACGTTCCATGTGCGTTTCGATGAAACGACGAATCAGACGGTCGTGTCCGGTATGGGCGAGCTTCATCTGGAAGTGCTACTCCGCCGCCTCCGCGATGAGTTCGGCGTGGTCGTTCACGTTGGGAAGCCGCAGGTGGCGTATCGTGAGACGCTGCGCGAGTCGATCACCGTGGACGGGACGTTTGACCGCCCCGCAGGAGGGCGAGGCCAATTCGCCAACGTTGAAGTCCGCCTGGAACCCCTCTCACGGGGGGAAGGGATCGGATTCGCGTGCACCGCTTCTCAGGAACAAGTGCCCAGAGGGTTCAGAGCTGGGGCAGAAGAGGGGGTGCGCCAAACGTTGACAAACGGCCCCCTCGCTGGGTATCCTCTGGCCGATGTCGGAGCCACGCTGATTGGTGGTTCTTTTCATCCTGTTGATTCGACGGAACTTGCTTTCCGGGCAGCAGCCGCGGTTGCAATTCATTCGGCGTATGAGAAGGGCCACTTTGACCTTCTGGAGCCGATCATGGAAGGCGAAGTGATCTCTCCGTCAGAGTACCTGGGTGAAGTCATGGAGGATCTGGCGCGGCGTCGTGGAGAGATACGCGAGCTGAAGTCGCGGGAAACCGTGCAAATGATCAGGGTTGCCGTGCCACTCGCCGAGACGTTCGGCTACGCTACGCGGCTGCGTTCATTGACGCAGGGGCGGGCGACATATTCTCTTCGGGTTACGGGCTATGAAGTCGTGCCAGAGGGGAAAAGGGAAGCGATCATCAAGAGTAGAGGTTACTAGCCATGGCCAGAGAGAAGATACGGATCAAGCTGCGAGGTTACGATCACGAACTCGTCGAGTCCTCGACGAGGAAGATCGTGGATTCGGCGAAGGAGACGAGGGCCAAGATCGCAGGCCCGATCCCGCTTCCAACGGAACGACGGGTGTACACAGTTCTTCGCTCCCCGCATATTGACAAGCGCTCGATGGAACACTTCGAGCGGCGGATTCACACGCGATTGCTCGATATCAAAGAGCCGACTTCGGAGACGATCAACGCTTTGATGGACATCGAGCTTCCGACGGGGATCGATATCGAGATCAAGTTGTAACGGAGGTCGGGACGGATGGCTCTTGAAATCCTTGCGCGCAAGATCGGGATGACCCAAGTCTTCGTGGATGATCATGCTGTCGGGGCAACGGTCATTGAAGCCGAACCGTGTCGCGTCGTGCAGATAAAAACTGAAGATACGGATGGTTACAACGCTGTACAGATCGGCTATGACGAGCTTCCAGATCGCAAGACGAACCGTCCGATGAAGGGGCACTTCGACAAGGCGGGCGTGCCGGCGTTCCGCCATCTTTTCGAGGTTCGCGTTGCGGATCCCGAGGAGTACAACGTTGGTGACTCGGTTGGTGTCAGCATCTTCTCCGAAGGGCAGAAGGTCGACGTCATGTCGCGTTCGCGCGGGCTGGGCTTTCAAGGTGTTGTCAAACGTTGGGACTTCGCCGGCGGACCTGCATCGCACGGATCGCACTTTCATCGCCGGCCGGGATCTGTAGGGAACTGCGTTAAGCCGGGACGTGTCATCAAGGGTAAGAAGCTTCCCGGACACATGGGTGCACGGCGGGTGACGGTGAGAGGCCTGGTGGTCCTTCGCGTTGACGAAGAGCGGAACCTGCTCGTGCTGAAAGGGTCGACTCCGGGGCCCCGTGGATCGGTGCTAAGACTGCGAGGTCGCCATGGTTGAGGCGAAGCTGTGGATGATGGATGAGGCTGTTGAGCCCAAAGAGATTGCGCTTGACGGCGAACTGTTCGGAGGCGAGGTCAACAAGGATCTTCTCTATCGAGCGGTGCGGATGCAGATGATGAACCGACGCCAAGGAACGAGTTCCACCAAAACCCGCGGCGAAGTCCGTGGCGGTGGGCGCAAACCGTGGCGCCAGAAGGGAACAGGTCGGGCACGAGCCGGCTCTCGACGTTCGCCAATCTGGGTGGGGGGCGGAACGGTGTTCGGACCCAAGCCTCGCACCTATCACGTCAAGCTGACAAAGAAGATGAAGCGCGGGGCACTGCTCTCGGCGCTCGCCGACCGAGCATCGCTCGGGAGGATCACGATTGTGGACAAGATCGCGTGGGAAACCCCGAAGACGAAGCAAGCCGTCGCGTTGCTCGAGCGGCTAGGGATCGAATCGACGGCGTTGATCGTGGTTGGAACCGCCGAACGAACGCGAGCTATCCAGAAGTCGTTCTCGAACGTGCCGGGCGTGAAGAGCCTTGCTTGTTGCGGGATCAACGTATACGACGTTTTGCGCTACGACGCGTTGGTCATGACGCAGGCAGCACTTGACGAATTGAAGGAGAGGTTCTAGCCATGGCGAAGCTGACTCATGCCGAAGACGTCATTCTTGAGCCGATCCTGACCGAAGAAACCTGGGGCAAGATGGAGGATCGCAAGTACTCGTTTCGTGTTGCCCTCGGGACGAACAAGATCCAGATCAAGAAGGCCGTCGAAGAGCTCTTTGACGTGAAAGTGGAGAAGGTCTGGACAGCGAATATGAAAGGGAAACCTCGGCGCGAGCGGCTGAACCAGCTGCACGGACGAACATCGCGCTGGCGGAAGGCGATTGTTCGAGTCGCCCAGGGCGACCGAATCGACATCGTGGGAGGCTAGGCCGTGCCTACAAGAAGGTATACACCGACATCGCCGGGACGCCGGCATGCTGACCTGCCCGACTACTCGGGGCTGAGCAAAGTTGCCCCCGAGAAGACCTTGCTTGAGGCAATCAGCAAGACGGGCGGACGTAATCATCAGGGACGAATTACGTCGCGGTTCCGCGGTGGAGGACACAAGCGACGCTATCGCGTGATCGACTTCGCGCGAGACAAGGTGGGGATCCCGGCACGAGTCGTGACCCGCGAGTACGATCCGAACCGGTCGTCATGGATTACGCTTCTGCACTACGTAGACGGTGAGAAGCGCTACATCCTGGCTCCGCTGGCTCTGGAGATCGGCTCCACCGTCGAGGCAGGAGATACGGCTGAGATCCGCGTTGGCAACAACATGTCGCTCGAACGCATTCCTGTAGGGGCAGTGGTTCACAACCTCGAGTTCCGCCCCGGAAGCGGTGGGAAGATTGCGAGATCTGCTGGCACATCGGCCAAGCTGATCGGCCGCGAAAGTGGCCGGGCGCATATCCGGATGCCTTCGGGCGAAGTCCGGATCTTCAACACGGCGTGTACGGCCACCATCGGTGAGGTCTCGAACCCCGATCACAAGAACATCAAACATGGAAAAGCCGGTCGCGTAAGGCATCTGGGACGCAAGCCTCACGTTCGAGGCGTAGCGATGAACCCGGTTGACCATCCGCACGGCGGTGGCGAAGGACGCGCACGCGTTGGGCGTCCTCAAGTCTCACCGACGGGCAAGCTGGCCAAGGGCGGCCGCACGCGGAAGAAGCGAAAGGCAAGCAGTGCGCTGATCGTGCGTCGTGCCGGTAAGGGACGACGGTAGGGCAAGGAGGCAAGATGCCGAGATCGACAAAGAAGGGACCGTACATCAAGGACAGTCTCCTTGCGAAAGTCGCACGAGCCAAGCGCGGCGAGTTGAAGGAGATCAAGACCTGGGCACGGTCTTCGATGATTACGCCGGAGATGGTTGGGCTGACGATCGGTGTGCACAACGGGAAGCTGTTTGTCCCGGTGGCGGTTGTCGAGAACATGGTGGGCCACAAGCTCGGCGAGTTTGCGCCGACGCGCTCGTTCCGCACGCACGGCGGAATGAAGAAGAAGCGCGCTCCCGGCCTGACGTAGGAGACGAAAGATGGAAGCACGAGCCGTTTCAAAGCATGTTCGAGTGTCTCCGCGTAAGGCTCGAATGGTCATTGACACGATCCGCGGCAAAGACGTGGGATCTGCGTTGCAGGTCATTTCGATGTCCATGGGCAAAGCCGCACGTCCGATCCGCAAGACGCTGGAGTCTGCGGTTGCCAATGCGGAGAACAATTACGAGGTGGACGTCGATCGGCTGTTTATCAAGACAGCAACGGTTGACATGGGACGATCCTACCGCCGGCTGAAACCTCGCGCGATGGGGCGTGCCGACATCATCCGACGTCCGACCAGTCACATCACGATCGTGGTTGCGGAGAGGGAAGAATAATGGGACAGAAGATCCATCCGATTGGATTCCGAGTCGGCATCACGCGGAAGTGGGAGTCGAACTGGTTCAACGCGAAGCTTGCTCCAATCTACATCGCAGAAGACAAGCGAATTCGTGACCTTGTCCTCGAACGGTACCGTGGTGCGGGGGTCGCAGAGGTCAACATCGAGCGGTCGAAGGAAGACCGAGTTTCCATCGTCATTCGTTCGGCGCGTCCGGGGATCATCATCGGGCGGGGCGGCTCGGAAATCGACCGACTGCAGAAAGATCTCTATGCGCTGACGGGGCGAGTCGTGAAGGTCTCAATCAAGGAGATCGAGCGGCCGGACCTCGAGGCTTCGTTGGTCGCACAGGATGTGGCGCGGCAGATCGAGAACCGGTTTGCGCCGCCTCGTGCGATGAAAGAAGTGATGCGGCGTGTCATGGGCGCGGGCGCAGAAGGGATCAAGATCAAGGTTAGCGGACGACTGAACGGGGCGGAGATTGCCCGCTCCATCTCGATGATGCAGGGACGAGTCCCGTTGCAGACGATCCGCGCGGACATCGACTACGCGCTGGTTGAGGCCCACACGAAGTACGGCAACATCGGCGTGAAGGCGTGGGTCTTCCGTGGCGAAAAGATGTTCGGCACGCGGAACGATGAGGTGAAGTAGAGATGGCACTCCTTTTCCCGAAGCGCACCAAGTATCGAAAGTCCCATCGAGGGAGGATGACGGGCAAAGCGACTCGCGGCAACAAGGTCGAGTTCGGCGAGTTCGGCATCCAGACGCTGGCTCCAGCGTGGGTGACGGGACAGCAGATCGAGTCGTGCCGAACCACGATCTCTCGCCAAACGCAGCGCGACGCCAAGGTCTGGATTCGGATCTTCCCGGACAAGCCGATCACGAAGCATCCCGCGGAAGCGCGGATGGGCAAGGGCAAGGGCCCCGTGGATCATTGGGTTGCCGTCGTACGTCCGGGGAGGATTCTGTTTGAGATCGCGGGGATCAATGAGGCTCAGGCCAAGCGGGTTCATGAATTGGTGAGTCACAAGCTTCCGTTCCCGACCCGATTAACGAAGAAGAGCGTATTGGGAGGGGAAGTGTGAAGGCGCAAGAATTGAGAGAGCTTTCACCCGACGAGCTGACCGCGCAGATCGACGAATTGAAGCGCAAGCTGTTCAATCTGCGGTTTCAGAGGGCAACAGGCGAGATGGATAACACGGCCGAGCTTCTGAAGACACGGAAAGACGTGGCACGTGCGCTGACGGTCGCGCGAGAGAAGCAGCGGGAGGCGGGAGAATGAAGAAACAGAAGACGGGGCGCGTCGTTAGCGACCGGATGTCGAATACGATTGTCGTCCGGGTTGAAGAACGTCGCCTGCATCCGCTGTACCGGAAGTACATCAGGCAGCACTTCAAGTTCTATGCCGATGATCCTCAGGAGCTGGCGGGATCGGGCGATTTGGTGCGGATCGAAGAGTGCCGCCCGTTGAGCAGGTTGAAGCGCTGGCGACTTGTTGAAATCGTGGAAAAAGCGGAGGGATAGCCGTGATTCAGATGCAGACGATGCTCAAAGTGGCGGACAATTCGGGCGCCAAGCTCGTCCGCTGCATCAACGTCTTGGGACCGTCGAACCGCCGCGTCGGGGAGATAGGTGACATCGTCGTCGGATCTGTCAGGAAGCGGTTGCCCACCAGTGAGATCGAGAAGGGGCAGATCGTTCGCGGCGTGATCGTGCGGACCCGAAGCTCGTATCGGCGGAAAGACGGGACCTACATTCGATTCGACGACAATGCGATTGTGCTGATCAATGCGCAGGATGAGCCGATCGGGACCCGTGTTTTCGGCCCGGTGGCAAGGGAGCTCCGCGAGAAGAAGATGATGCGGATCCTCTCGCTGGCCCCCGAGGTTCTGTAGGAGGAGCGGATGAGAAAGGTGCTCAAAGGGGATCGCGTGAAGGTGATCGCCGGGAACGACCGCGGAAAGATTGGGCGAGTGATGGTCGTTTACCCTGAGCGGGAGCGAATCATTGTTGAGAACGTCAACATGATCACGAAGCACCAGCGCGCGACGCAGAACCTTCGCGAGCCGGGCATCATCAAGCGTGAGGGAACGATCCATATCTCGAACGTGCTCCCGATCTGCCCGGAGTGCGATACTCCGACGCGGATCTCGTTTACGACGGTCGAGGGCGCGAAGATGCGCCGCTGCAAGCAGTGCGGGGAAGTGTTTAAGTAGCCATCATGCTCAAAGAGACATTTAGCAAAGAAATCGAACCCGTCCTGATGAAGGAACTGGGTCTAGAGAATGTGATGGAGGTTCCGCGAATCGCCAAGGTTGCCATCAACATGGGGGTCAAGGAGAAAGATAATCCCAAGGTCCTCGAGGGTGCGGCCAAGAACCTGGCCAAGATTGCGGGACAGAGACCGATCATCACCAAAGCACACAAGTCGATCTCCGACTTCAAGCTAACGAAGGGAGAACCGATCGGCTGCAAGGTGACGCTACGCAAGAACCAGGCGTACGAGTTTCTGTTCAAGCTATTCAACGTGGTCCTTCCCGGGATCCGCGACTTTCGCGGTCTCTCGGCATCGGCGTTCGATGGTCGTGGGAACTACACCCTTGGGCTGACGGAGCAACTCACGTTCCCGGAGGTGTCGTACAACGAAGTGGTGACGACGCAGGGGATGGATATCACGATCGTCACCACGGCACGCGATGATCGCGAAGGGTATGCGCTTCTGAAGGCGCTTGGCTTTCCGTTCAAGGACTAGGGGGACCAAAGTGGCAAAGAAGGCGTTGGTAATCAAGAGCCAGCAGAAGCCGAAGTACAGCGCGCGTGCATACAATCGGTGCAGCCTTTGCGGGCGGCCGCACGCATACATCCGCGATTTCGGGGTCTGCCGGCTGTGTTTCCGGAAGCTTGCCCATCTGGGGCAGATTCCCGGTGTGAAGAAGTCCAGCTGGTAGGGAGAGGAACAAGCGATGACCCCTTATCCGATCGGTGACATGTTGACGCGGATTCGGAACGCAAGTGCGAAGTTCCATAGCGAGGTGGCGATGCCTCACTCCAAGATCAAGGAGGCAATCGCAGGTATCCTAAAAGATGAAGGATACATCCTCGACTACGAAGTCGTGTCGCAAGAGCCTCAGGCGGAGCTCCGCTTGACGCTGAAGTACAGAGGCGAGCGGACTCGAGCGGAGCGGGCGATCCATGAGATCCGTCTGGTCAGCAAGCCGAGTCGTCGCGTGTTTGTCGGGAAAGACAACATCCCCCGCCCATTGGGCGGTATGGGGATTTGCATCGTGTCAACTTCACAGGGCGTCATGCCCGGACACGAAGCGCGCCAGCGTGGCATCGGCGGCGAGGTGCTGCTCGAAGTGAAGTGACGTAGCGGACCGCAAGGTGATCAAGAATGTCCAAGGTTGGGAAGGTTCCGGTAGCGATTCCTGATAGCGTCAAGGTGCGCCTTGAAGGCGCGACGTTCATCGTGGAAGGGAAACACGGCCGTTTGGAGCAGGCGTTTCGACCCGACATGGTGGAGATCGAAGTCGCCGATGGACTCGCCACGGTCAGTCGAAAAGGTGAGACGAAGCAGCACCGCGCCTATCATGGTCTCTATCGGAGCCTGCTGGCCAACATGGTGCACGGGGTCAGCCAGAAGTGGGAGAAGTCGCTGATCATCAAAGGATTGGGGTACCGAGCCCGACTTCAGGGTCAGACAGTGATCCTCGACCTTGGGTACTCGAACCCGATGGAGTATGAGGTCCCAACCGGGATCGAAGTAGAACTGCCGAATCCGAACGAGATTATCGTGCGGGGTGCGGACCGACAGCTTGTCGGGCACGTGGCGGCAAAGGTTCGCGCGTTGCGAAAGCCGAACGTCTACGATGGCAAGGGGATCCGCTACAAGGACGAAGAAGTTATCCAAAAGGCCGGCAAGCTTGGCGGACAGGTCGCAGGCTAGGGAGTGTGAGGCGAGATGGCGAACAGGAGTCGACAACAAGAACGAATGAAGCGACACGTGCGGATCCGGAAGCGCGTTCGCGGAACTGCGGATCGCCCCCGCCTGTGCGTGTACAAGAGCCTGCGGCACATCTACGCCCAGATCATCGATGACGATGCAGGTGCGACGCTTGTGACCGCGTCGACGCTGGACAAGGCACTGATCGAGCAAGCGAAGGGGAGTAACCGGGCTTCCGCGGAAGCGGTCGGTGCTCTGCTTGCGGAGCGTGCGGCTGATCAAGGTGTGAAGAAGGTTGTCTTCGATCGTGGTGGCTATCCCTATCACGGAGTGGTCGCCGCTCTCGCGGATGCTTGCCGCAAGGGAGGGCTAGAGTTTTGATCCGCACGGATGAGTTCGAAAACGAGATCATCGACATCAGGCGCGTCAGCAAGGTCACCAAGGGTGGCCGCAATCTGCGTTTCCGTGTCACGATGGTGATCGGCGACCGTAAGGGTCGCGTAGGTGTCGGCGTTGGGAACACGGTGGAAATCCCGCGCGCAATCCAGCAGGCAATCCGGGATGCGAAGAAGAACATGATCACCGTGAAGATGGACGGGAGCACCGTTCCCCATGAGATTGTCGGTCGTTTCAAGGCGGGCCGAGTTCTGATTAAGCCTGCATATCCCGGAACGGGTGTCATTGCAGGGACAACGGTCGGCGCCATTTGCCGCCTTGCCGGCCTGAGTGATGTGCTCACGAAGTCGATCGGAACGACCAATCCCCTGACGCTGTCGCGGGCGGCGATCTGCGGGCTTGCCTCGATGCGAAGTAAGGATGAGATCGCCGTACTGCGCGGGGACGGCGGCAAGACCGAATCCCCGGTCGAGGAGGAAGCAGATGAGGCTTGAGGATCTGCGCCCGACAAAGGGAAGCACGCACCGACGCAAGCGCGTCGGACGGGGCTACGGGTCGGGGCGTGGTGGCCACGAAAGCGGAAGAGGTACCAAGGGACAAAACTCGCGGAGCGGTGGAGGGACTCGTCCCGGTTTCGAGGGCGGGCAGACGCCGATCTGGATGCGGTTCCCGAAGCGTGGGTTCACCAATGCCGCGCGCGTGGAGTATGCCGTTATCAACGTTGATACGTTGGAGGAGCGCTTTGAAGCGCAGTCCGAGGTCACCTTGGAGCGTCTCCGGGAGATGCGCATCGTCAAGGGGCGGGTCGCCCGGCTGAAGATTCTAGGTCGGGGAGAGATCACGAAGCCGCTTACCGTCAAAGCACATCGGTTCACCAAAGAGGCGAGGCAGAAGATTGAGCAGGCCGGCGGAACCACGGAGGAGATGAGCTGATGTGGGAGAAGGTGGCGCACCTTTGGAGGATTCCCGAGCTTCGGAAGCGGATTCTGTTCACGCTCGGAGCGGTCGTTGTCGTGCGTTTGGGCGCACTGATCACCGTGCCCGGGATCGATTCGGAGATCCTGAAGGACTTCTGGGAGAACCAGGGTGCAGGCATCTTCGGATTCTTCGACATGTTCTCGGGAGGTGCGCTCTCCAATTTCTCGTTGTTCGCGCTCGGCGTGACACCCTACATCAACGCTTCGATCATCTTCAGCCTGCTGACGTCTGTGGTTCCGAAGCTGAAGGAATTGCAGCGACAGGGCCGTGAAGGAAGAAGGAAGATCACGGCGTACACGCGTTGGGCAACTGTCATTCTTGCCTTGCTCCAGGGGATGGTCATGACATACTGGATGCGAAGCGCCGTCGCCGCTAGCGGTGTCTGGTTTTACGCGTCCACGATCGTCATTCTTGTCACCGGCACGATCTTCCTGATGTGGCTTGGCGAACGCATGACCGAAAACGGGATCGGAAACGGGATCAGCATGATCATCATGGTCGGGATCCTCGCCCGTTTCCCGAATCAGATCAGTCGAACAGCTCTCCAGATTAGCTCCGGTGGAGCGAGCATCATCTGGGGGCTGGCGCTGATTGCTCTGTTCATCGTTGTGATCGCCGGCGTGATCATGGTGCAACAGGGCCAACGAAAGATTCAGATCCAGTATGCGAAGCGAACGTCCGGGCGGCGTGTCTACGGTGGGCACTCGAGTCACTTGCCGATCCGTGTGAACCAGGGCGGCGTCATCCCGATCATCTTCGCATCAGCACTGTTGACGGTGCCGGTGACGGTTATCAGCGCAATCCCGTCGGCGCAGAGGTTCTTGCCGTACATCACCCAGGGTAGTCTTGCGTACGTGGTCTGCTATGTGTTGCTGATCTTCTTCTTCACGTTCTTCTACAGCTCGATCGTATTTGAGCCGACGGAAGTGGCGAAGAACATCCGGGATTCCGGCGGGTTCATCCCCGGCGTTCGTCCGGGACGGTCTACGGCGGAGTACATCTCGGGCGTGCTGAACCGCGTTCTGATGATCGGTGCCGTCTTCCTGGCAAGCGTTGCAGCGTTGCCGTATGTGTTCTCGGCGCTCAGCGGATTGACCGCAGCCTTCTTGGTTGGTGGAACGTCCTTGCTGATTGTGGTCGGCGTCGGGATGGACACCATCATGCAGATCGAAGCGCACTTGGTGATGAGGCACTACGAGAGCCTGGCGAAGTCCGGTGGACTTCTTGGGCGTCGGGGGTAGAAGCGTTATGCGAGGACGGATCATTCTTCTCGGGCCTCCAGGGGCCGGCAAGGGGACTCAGGCGAAGTGGCTGGTGGAGAAGACCGGTCTCCTTCATTTGTCGACGGGGGACCTGCTTCGAGACGAGGTTGCACGGGGAACCGAGCTGGGGAGAAACGCGAAGGCATTCATGGACCGGGGAGATCTTGTCCCCGACAACGTGATCGTCGAGATGATCCAGGGCCGGATCGCCGATGCCAAGGGGTTCATTCTTGACGGCTTCCCAAGGACCGTCGCCCAAGCTGAGGCTCTGGCGCGAATCACCAGCGTGGATGCGGTCGTGTATATCTCCCTCGATCGAGAACAGGTCATCAACCGGCTTACGTCAAGACGTGTCTGTCGAAGCTGCGGCCGGATCACGAATACGCTCTCGGATGACAGCGCGAGAGGCGGGACGTGCCGCGATTGCGGCGGCGAACTGTATCAACGCGATGATGATCGCCGCGAGGTTATCGAGAATCGTTTCGATGTCTACGCCGACTCGACCGCGCCTCTGATCTCCCACTACAACGAGGCCGGGATCCTTCATGAAGTAGATGGAACCCGGGCTCCGGAAGCGGTCCTTGCGGAGATCCTTGCAGTTGTCGAGGCAGAATGATCGCCATCAAGAGCGAACAAGAGATCACGATCCTTCGGGCCAACGGCAAGTTGCTGGCCGGCGTACTCGCAGAAGTTGCGGCTGCTGCAAGAGAAGGTGTGTCCACGTTCGAGCTTGATGAGCTTGCCGAGCAGAGGATCCGGGAAGCAGGCGCGGAACCCGCGTTCAAAGGGTACCGAGGCTATCCGGCCACGCTGTGCACCTCGATCAACGAGCAAGTTGTCCATGGAATCCCCAGCCGGGATCGCATTCTGAGCAGAGGCGATCTCTTGTCGGTTGACGTTGGGCTGGAGAAAGACGGCCTGTTTGTCGACATGGCGACGACAGTGGCGATCGGGACGACGGATCCGTCAGCGCTGAGGCTGCTGGAGATCACCGAGCAAAGCTTGTGGGAAGGGATTTCCCAAGTTACAATGGGAAACCGGTTGTCCGATGTGTCTCACGCGATCGGCTCTTACGTGGAGCGTGAGGGTTTCTATGTTGTGCGTGAGTACGTTGGACACGGGATAGGAAGAAAGCTGCACGAGGATCCTCAGATTCCGAACTATGGCCCTCCGGGCCAAGGTCCTCGGCTCAAGCCTGGGATGGTGCTGGCGATCGAGCCGATGGTGAAAGTCGATCCCGAGCCGACGAAGCTCGAAACGGACGACTGGACCGTAACCACAGGAAGCGGAGGTCTCGCAGCGCATTTTGAGCATACCGTCCTGGTGACGGAGAACGATGCAGAGGTCTTGACTGGAGGAGGTGACTAAGGACCTGTGGCAAAGGCCGAGAACCGAGTAAAGAACAATTCGAGTTCGGATGTGATCCGCGTACGGGGCGAAGTTCTTGAGTGTCTGCCAAGCTCGATGTTCCGTGTGAGGCTGAGCAACGGCCATATGCTGTTGTGCCACATTTCTGGCCGGATTCGGAAGCACTATATCCGCATTCTAACGGGGGATCGTGTGATCGTGGAGATGTCGCCCTATGACACGACCAAGGGACGGATTGTGTACCGGGAAAGCTAGTTGAGGCACGGAGAGGTCCGAGGTTCGATATGAAAGTCCGAAGTTCCGCAAAGAAGATCTGCGCGCACTGCAAAGTGATTCGACGCAAAGGTCGTGTGATGATTGTGTGCCGGAACCCCCGGCACAAGCAGCGACAGGGGTAAGAGGAGAGTAAGGTATGGCGCGGATAGCTGGTGTCAACCTGCCGAACGACAAGCGTGTCGAGATCGGTCTGACCTACATCTACGGAATCGGCCGCGCTCGGGCCATAGAGATTCTCGAGAGATCAGGCGTGTCTCCGGACACCCGTGTGAAAGACCTCACGGAGCAAGAGGTCGCCACACTTCGACGCGAAGTGGAGCAGTTTGAAGTAGAGGGTGACCTTCGCCGAAGGGTCGTGGGCAGTATCCAGCGGTTGAAAGACATCAACGCCTACCGAGGGATCCGTCACAAACGACGCCTGCCCGCCCGCGGTCAACGCACCCGTGCTAACGCGAGAACCCTGAAAGGGCCTCGCCCGGCGAAGGCAGGGAAGAAGAGGTAGAGATGGCCAAGAATATCAAGCTTGAGCGAGCGCGGATCCACATCCACGCGACGTTCAACAATACGATTATCACCGTGACGGAACCCAACGGAAACCCCGTGATGTGGAAGAGCCCTGGGACGGTCGGCTACAAGGGATCCCGAAAAGGAACGCCCTACGCCGCCCAGATCGCCGCGGAGGCACTCGTGCGCGACATGAAGGATGCAGGGGTTCGTTCCGTACTGATCACCGTCAAGGGCACTGGATCAGGAAGGCAGTCGGTGCTGCAGACGATCAAGAACTCGGGGATTCGTGTTGAGGATGTCAGGAATGTGACGCCTGTATCGCACAGTAGTAGCAGGGGGAGACGATAATGGGCAGAGAAACAGGCCCGAAGTGCAAGCGGTGTCGGCGTGAGGGTGAGAAGCTCTACCTCAAGGGCGACCGTTGCTACTCGCGCAGCTGCCCGATGTCTGGACGTGGGACCCCACCCGGTGAGAGAGCGAAGAAGCGCCGGCCACGGAAGAGCCAGTACCTCCTCCACCTGCGGGAGAAGCAGAAGGCGAAGAGGATCTACGGACTCCGAGAGCGGCAGTTCCGGAAGGTCGTCGAGACAGCAAAACGGAAGAAGGGAGTGACTGGTGAAACGATCCTCTCTTTGCTGGAGCGCCGTTTCGACAACGCTGTCTACCGTGCCGGTTTCGCGTCATCTCGTGATCAGGCCCGTCAGTTGATCGTGCACGGGCATTTCGAGCTGAACGGGCGGGGAACGAACATCCCATCGGTGACCCTAAGTGAGGGTGATGTCATCTCGGTCAAGGAAGCTCGTCAGAATGCTCTCCGACCGCTTGCGGAGCAGAACCAGGGACGTGATGTTCCGAATTGGATGGAGCGGAACGCTGAAGCGATGCGAGCACAGATGATCGCTCTGCCGAAGGCGGAGGACACGAGTCAGACGATCGCCGCGAATCTCATCGTTGAGTTCTACTCGCGCTAGGAGGGACAGATGGACGGACTGGTATTTCCGGACAAGATCCAAGCGGTGGAACTCGGCGAGACATACGGAAAGATCGTGATCACTCCGCTCGAGCGGGGGATGGCGACGACGCTCGGAAACGGCATGCGGCGTACGCTGCTGTCGAGCATTCCCGGGGCAGCGGTCGTGCGCGTGATGTTCGCCGGGAAGTACCACGAGTACGACACAATCGACGGGGTTCAGGAAGATATCTTGGAGATCATCTTGAACATCAAGTCGATTTCCTTGCGGGCCCACGGTGAGGACGTCAAGCGCCTCACGCTGGAGAAGGCAGGTCCTTGCGTCGTGACCGCTGATGATCTGGTGCTTCCCCCCGGCGTTGAGATCATCAATCCCGACCTTCATCTTGCGACGCTGAACGGGAACGGTACGCTGGAGCTCGAACTTGAGGTCGAAACCGGTTATGGCTATCGACCATCCGAGCTGAACAAGCTCACCGACGGAGCGATCTCCGTGATCCCGATCGATGCGGATTTCTCACCAGTTCGAAAGGTGAATTTCGAGGTTGAAGAGACGCGCGTAGGAGGCTTGAGCGGGTACGAGCGTCTGACGATGGAGGTGTCGACGAACGGGGGGATCCGACCCGAAGAGGCGATCTCGGAGGCGGCGAAGATCCTCTCGCACCATCTGTCGATGTTCGCGGAGTTCGCGGCACATCCGTTCGGAGTTGAATTGGTGGAGGAGACGCCCGAAGAGGACAGCAGACTGTCGATCCCTCTGACGGATCTGGATGTCGATCCCCGTGCATGCAATCTGCTGCGCGAAGCCGAAATCGTCACGCTTGGCGATCTTCTTTCTCGCCCACGCGAAGAGCTTCTCGATATCCATGGTTTCGGCGCGAAGACCCTTGGCCGGGTCGAGGAGCGCCTGCGGGAATTGGACTACGAGTTGAGAAGTGAAGAGGAGATGCGAGATGCGGCATAGGCAAAGCGGGGCGAAGCTGGGGATGGACAAGGCACGTCGCGAGAGCGTCCTCGCCAACCTTTCCGTGGGGCTCATCCTTCACAGCAAGGTAGACACGACCCTGGCGCGGGCCAAGGCCACACAGCGCTACTCCGAGCGGCTGATTACACTGGCCCGCAGGGGAGATCAGCACGCTCGCAGACTGGTATTCTCCCGCCTCCAGGACAAGGCAGCCGTGGACAGACTGTTCAACGAAGTGGGGCCGCGGTTTGCCGATCGGCCCGGCGGGTATACACGTGTCGTGAAACTCGGTCCCCGGGAAGGAGACGGCGCAGAGCTTGCACGCTTGATGTTTGTGTAGGAACTCGCTGCTGGCGGCGATGCCGCCTTCACGGACGAGAGATCGCTGTCAAGAGATCGTACGATAACGAGTGAGAAGCCTCTGCACAAAGGCAGAGGCTTCTCACTTATTGGTGCGTGCTCTCGCTTCGACCGAGCTTGAGCTTTCGCACGATGTCTCGGAAGAGCTCGATTGGACTTGTCTGCGACAGCTACGCGGACGCGGGAAGATCGCCGCGCGCGGCTCGCTCCGAGAGACGCGCGATCATGTCCTTTGCCATGGAGCTCAGATCGTAGCCAGGTTGCCAATCCCACTGGTCTTTCGCTGCGGAGTCGTCGACGGCCTGAGGCCACGAGTCGGCGATCTCCTGACGGAAATCCGGCTCGAACGTACAGACGAACCCGGGAACGCGGGATGCAATCTCGGCCGCGAGTTCACCGGCAGAGAAACTTAGGGCACCGACATTGAAATCAGCATAACGGGAGAGACGATCGCGATCGGCCTCCATCAGATCGATCGTTGCCTTGATGCAGTCTGGCATATACATCATCGGAAGGACGGTATCCTCTCGGACGAAGCATGTGTAGGGCTCGCCGGCGACTGCAGCGTAGAAGATCGCCACGGCGTAGTCTGTCGTTCCCCCTCCGGGGAGCGTCTCGCTGGAGATAATCCCGGGATACCGCAAACCGCGAATGTCCATTCCGAAGCGCCGAACGTAGTACTCGCACAGCAGTTCGCCGGCAACCTTCGTCACACCGTACATTGTTGTCGGTCGCAAGACGGTGTTCTGAGGCGCGCACGCGTGAGGGGTTTCGGGTCCGAACACCGCAATCGAGCTGGGAAGGAAGACCTGATCGATCTCGAGCTCCCGGGCGACCTCGAGCACATTGGTCAGTCCATCGATGTTGACCTTCCAGGCAAGTTGAGGCTTCTTCTCGCCGACGGCAGAGAGGATCGCTGACATGTGATAGATGATGTTGATCCCGTGATCGCCGATGGCCTTCTCCAGCTGGACTCGATCCGTGACGTCAATCCATGTGAACGGACCGGAGTCTCTCAGCGCCGGGCCGGGCTGAGAGTGATGCCCAGCGGCAACGACGTTCTCGGAGCCATAGCGGTCGCGAAGTGCCAGCGTTAGCTCCGAGCCGATCTGCCCGACCGCGCCAGTGACCAGGATGCGTTTTGTGGTGCTCAAGCTTCCTCCTGTTTCCTTCTCCATGGGCAAACACGGGGATTGTACGCAAGCAAGGCAACGAGGACGAGCCGCCGGCTGAGCGACCCACGCCGGTTCCGAACTCTTGTCCGTGTTCGCATTCCGCTTGGTTCGAGTAAACTACGATCTCAGCGTTTGCGGGGAGGAAATGTCGGATGATTCTGCTCGACACACTGGCACCGGTCTTCGTGATCGTGTTTTTCGGGTACGTCCTTGGTCGATCCACCAAGGCATCGGTTGCGCCGTTGGCCAAGGTTGCGTTCTTCGTGTTGACACCGGCGCTGATCATGAACACGCTACTGAAGCAATCGATCTCCTCTGGCGAGGCGGGAACGATCGTGCTGTTCGTGTTCATCGTTCACGGAGCGCTGTTTGCCGGAAGCTGGCTCGTGGGGTGGACTCGCCATTGGGACCGCGAGCGAAGCGTCGCAACGTCGCTTGTCATGTCTTGCAGCAACGTTGGCAACTTCGGCCTGCCAGTTCTTCTGTTTGCTTTCGGTGCCCAGGGCTTCGCATTGGGCGTGGTCTATGTCGTGGCACACCAAGCATTCCAGGTGCTGTTTCCTGTCTCGGTCGCGGCGTGGGAAGACGGGCAGAGCGTGAAGGCTTGGGTCAAGAAGCTCCTCGTTATCCCGTGGATCTACGCGTTTGCCGTTGCGCTTGTCCTTCGGGGAACGGGCGCGGAATTGCCGGGGTTCCTTGGCCGTCCGCTGGAAATGATGTCCCAGGCTGCGATTCCTGTGCAGCTGCTCGTTCTTGGAATGCAGCTGTCTCGAGTGAGCTTCACGGGACTGATCCTGGACGTCGCGACGCTGTCAACGGCGAAGCTTCTGATTCCTCCGATTCTTGCGGTTGTGGTCACAGAGATCCTCGGAGTGCAAGGTGTCCTCCGCGGCGTTCTCATCCTGGAGGCGAGCGCGCCGGCGGCAGTGAACGCCATGATCATCTCCCTTCAGTACAATCGTCGTCCGAAGCTTGTTTCGGGAGCTCTCTTGGTCACGACGCTCGGCAGTCTCATCACAATATCCGCACTTCTGCTCTATCTCACCTAAGCGTTGTCGATTCTGGCTGAGGGTGGCTATACTCACGCGATGGCCACAACGATCGGAATCGACATAGGCGGCACGTTTGTCGATGTGGTGGTGTTCGAGGAAGGGCGGGTCGGGCGGTACAAGTTCCCGTCAACGCCTGGCGCTCCTGCACGAGCCGTCCTATCCGGTTTGGAGAAGCTGTGCGATTCCGGCCGGGAGCCGCTGGTTGCCGAAGACGTGGTTCGGATCGTCCACGGCTCGACCGTGGCCACCAACGCCCTCCTCGAGCGGAAATGGGCGCGTACCGCGCTTGTGACCACCGAAGGGTTTCGTGACGTCCTCGAGATTGGACGGCAGAACCGCTCTTCTCTGTACGACCTTGATGTGACACGATCCGAGCCGATGGTTCCTCGCAATCTTCGTTGTGAAGTTCCGGAGCGCGTGGCGAGTGACGGAACCATCCTGGTGCCGCTTGACGAAAAGGCGCTGGAGGCCATGGTGGCTTCGCTCGGCGAAGAATCTGTCGAATCGATCGCGGTTTGCCTGTTGTTCTCGTATCTGGAGCCCGTGCATGAACAGAGGATCGGAGACGTACTACGATCGTCGCTCGGGGATGTGCCTGTGACACTCTCCTCAGAGTTGGTGCCCGAATTCCGGGAGTACGAGCGAACTTCAACCACGGTTGCCAACGCCGCGCTGGCGCCACGGGTGCGTGACTATCTGGAGGAACTGCACGATCGAAGCCGGCTGCAAGGGATACAATGTCCGTGGCAAATCATGCAATCGAGCGGCACTGTGACCAGCGTTGCGCGTGCGTGCGAACAGCCAGTGCGATTGCTGCTTTCCGGCCCTGCGGGCGGCGTTGAGGGGGCGATTCATGTCGGCCGCGCGACGGGGATCGACGATCTGATTGCACTGGACATGGGCGGAACGAGCTGTGACGTGTCGCTTGTCCGCGGCGGCGAGGCCGCGTACACGACGGAAGGGGCCATCGGCGGATACCGCGTGGCTGTGCCGATGGTCGATGTCCACACCATCGGGGCAGGCGGCGGGAGTATCGCATGGGTCGATGACGGCGGATCGCTCCGGATCGGACCGCGAAGCGCGGGGGCCGATCCAGGGCCGGCCTGTTACGGGTCCGGAGGCACCGAGCCAACGGTGACCGATGCCCACCTGGTGCTCGGTCACCTGCATCCGGCCCATCCGCTTGGCGGGCTCCCTAGCTTGGATATCACCGCTTCGATCAAGGCTGTGGCCACGCTCGCGCGAACGATTGGGCTTTCTGTGGAGAGGACGGCGATCGGGGTTCTCGAAGTGGCGGATGCAGCGATGGAAGGGGCAATTCGCGTCATCTCCGTGGAGCGCGGACATGATCCGCGGGAGTTCGCCATCGTGGCGTTCGGAGGGGCAGGTCCTCTTCATGCCGCAAGTCTGGCCTCGCGGCTGGGGATCGAGCAGGTCATCATCCCGTCGATGGCGGGCGTCCTTTCAGCGTACGGTTTGCTGGTTGGCCGAATGGGCTACGACTTCAGCCAGGGGATCGTTGCGCCGCTCCACGCGTGCGGAGAACGGTTCGTGTCCGAGGCGTCACGTCTTGTCGGCGAAGCGCGGAAGCGCTTTGGCGACGACGCCCCCCAGTGCAACAACATCAGCTTTGAACTGCGCTGCGATCTTCGCTACGTCGGCCAGGCTCACGAGATGTCATTGCGGCTCCTTGGTGGCACCGAGAACCAGGTTAGGGACGGTTTGGCGTCACTTGTGGATACGGCAAGAGAGCAGTTCCATGAGGCGCACCACGAGCGGTACGGGTACGCCGATCGAGAGAGGGAGATCGAATTGGTTTCGCTACGGATCCGTGCCACCGCACGTGGCGAAGATGAAACGATTCCCCGTTCGGCGTTTCTGCCGGGTAACCAAATCCGTCGGTTCGCGATACGAGAAGCTGCCTCCCTTCCGAGCGTTGGGCAAACCGTTGCCTGGTTCCGAAGTGTTCATGGACCGGCCCGCGTGACCACGCCGGTCTTGGAGCGAAGTTCGGTTCCGCACGAGAGCCGAATCGGAGGACCGGCTGTTCTGCTCAGTGACGACGCGACAACGATCGTCCCGCCAGCGTGGGAAGCCGTGAAAGACAGCACCGGGAACCTCCTGCTTCGCATGAGGCAAGCCTCGGAGGCGAGGATCTTGAGATGACCAGCAATCTTAGGAACCGAGATCAGGTGGATCCAATCACGCTCGAGGTCATCCGCCATGCGCTAGCTGCCGCGGCAGAGGAAATGAACGTCAACTTGGTTCGAACGGCGTACGGGCCGAACATCAAGGAGCGGAGAGACTGCTCGTGTGCTCTGTTTGATGCGGATGGCGGACTGGTGGCGCAGGCGGAATCCATCCCCGTTCATCTCGGAGCGATGCCGTACTCGGTCGCTGCAGTTCGAAGGCAGATTGCCAAGCTCGACGAGGGTGACGTGGCCGTTGTCAACGATCCGTTCGCAGGTGGGGCCCACCTTCCCGACATGACGTTCGTGGCTCCCGTGTGCGTCGAGGGAGAAACGCTGGGGTACGCCGCGTCCCGGGCACATCACTCCGACATCGGCGGGAAGAGCCCGGGGAGCGTTGCCGGAGACGCGACGGAGATCTTCCAAGAGGGCCTGAGGATTCCGCCGCTCCGCCTTTGGGAACGCGGAGCGCTTCGCCACGACGTGATGCGCCTGATCCTTGCCAATGTCCGAACACCGGAGGAGAGGAAAGGCGATCTCCAGGCACAGTACGCTGCGTGTATCACGGGGGTCCGAAGAATGACGGCGCTGGCGCAGCGCCACGGGGCCGGCTGGCTTTCACGTGCAATGAGCGCCGTACAGGACTACTCGGAGCGCAGGATGCGCGAGCAAGTGCGGCGGATCCCTGATGGTGAAGCGTTCTTCGAGGATGTTCTGGATGATGACGGAGCGGGCAACCGGAATATCCGCATCGCTTGCCGCGTTGGGATCGACGGCGATGCAGTTCTCGTCGACTTCGCCGGATCCAGTCCCCAGGTTGACGGACCGATCAACGCAGTCGAAGCGGTGACAGCGTCGGCGGTGTACTATGTTCTTCGTGCCGTGACGGATCCGTCGATTCCTCCCAATGCTGGATGCTACCGGATGCTTGCGATCCATGCGCCGCCCGGTTCGATCGTGAACGCTCTGCCCCCGGCGGCGGTCGTCGGCGGGAACCTGGAGACATCTCAGCGAATCGTCGATTGTCTGCTCGGAGCGTTCCACACACTGTGCCCCGGGCGGGGGATGGCTGCGTGCCAGGGGACGATGAACAACCTGACGATCGGGGGCACCGATCCGCGCACGGGGAGGCCCTATGCACTGTACGAGACGATCGCCGGTGGGATGGGAGCTCGTCCCGAGGCAGATGGGATCGACGGAATCCACACGCACATGACCAATACATTGAACACGCCAGTGGAGGCGCTGGAGATTGCCTATCCGCTGCGTGTTGTCAGGTATGAGCTGATTGCGGATAGTGGAGGAAACGGGATGCATCGCGGTGGGATGGGCGTGCGGCGAGATCTGACGCCGATTGCTCATACGGCTCACGCGTCCCTGCTGACAGACCGTCGGGAAAGCGCACCGTACGGAGTGGATGGAGGGTGGGAAGGGGCTCGAGGCGAAAACGTCTTGATCAAAGGAGATCATGAGGAAACGCGACTTCCAGGCAAGGCCGTCCTGAAGATCCGCGGTGGCGATGTTCTCAGCGTTCGAACCCCTGGTGGCGGCGGCTTCGGCCCACCCGAGAAGCGAAGCAGCACGCTGCGGAAACGAGATCAAACCGAGGAGCGTGTGACGGGTCAAACGGCATATCCGACAACGGATCTGAGCAACGAAAGGAGCACCCGATGAGCAGGGCAATGGTTTGGACGTCGCGAGGGGTTGCCTCGCTGGTGATGGGGCTAGGGATCATCGGTTGTCTTGCCCTAAGCGGGGGTGCTCTCGCTGCCGAACCGACGGTCACTGTTGTCTGGCCCGTCGCGGAGGAGTTCCACGTATCGGGGACAACGATAGAGCGTACATGGTGCGTAGACGACGGCGACCGCGCGGAGTGGGTGTGGTCCGGGCAAGCGATCGACGGAGATCGGATCGAAAGGGCTGCCGTGAATGTAACGGCATGGGTTTCCGATCAGGTTCTTGGACGCGCGGGATTCGACCTGGATGTTGCGATCTTCATCTGTCACGTGGACGGAACTCTTGCGGAAGTAGGGATCCTGCATCTGGAGAATCCGTTTGAGCCGCACGGAGCGGTGATGCCGGAAGCGACTCCGGTTGGGTACTTGGCTCAGGGAGCCTACGTGCTCAGCGATCCAATGCTGATCGCCCAA
>Ga0272444_10000441_pt1 | contig 44793 bp, 38 predicted proteins | sample SSMForm13_FD_201033 | JGI IMG/M metagenome (GOLD analysis project Ga0272444, IMG submission 201033) | Marine sediment archaeal communities from Little Sippewissett salt marsh, Falmouth, MA, United States - SSM-Form-13 | ecosystem: Environmental > Aquatic > Marine > Wetlands > Sediment ... | reverse complement strand
ACTCTTGGAAAGAGCGGAAAACCCTTCAAAGTCAGAACAATAGCGGTTGCCAGAAAACTCCTGACAACCACCAATGCGGTCATTCGAGACGAAGTGCCGTTCACTCCGTAAAAACACAGTTGCCAGACATCAGCCGCGCGTGAGCGCGACCTGATTCCTATTGAAAGCAGTCCTCGCTATCGCTCGCGCTGACATCTGGATCCCAGATCAACGTTCGGCTCCGCCTCACTTGTCTGGGATGACGGCAGACGACGGGGAGACAATCGAAATGGGAGGGCTCTGCCAGCAATCTGAGCTGTCGACTTACTCCGCCGCTTCCGGTTTCTTGCGTGGAGCCCGTGCAGGTTTCCTGGGTGCGGGTTTCCGGGGAGCGGGTTTCTTCTCGACCCCGGCAAGCGGATCCTCTGTGATATCGATCGTCACCGGCGACAGGCCCAGCACTTCATGGAACGTCTGCAGTATTTCCAGGGTGTGCGGCGCCATTTCGTCGATGGCGCCGGGCACGAACTGGACCACCTTGGCCGCGAGTTCCCGGTCTTCCCGGGTTTTCAGGAGCTGCGGCAGGGTCGCGATCGCGGCCTCGCGGGCGAATTCCACGATCAGGTTCTGCTCTTCCAGCATCAGCGCCCGTTCTTCGGTGGTGAGCGACTTGAACGGCTCGTCCTGGGTCAGGACCCGCGCGGAGCGTTCCAGCCGGTCGCGGCGTATATTGCCCCGGCTTTCGGCAAGCAGGATCAGCATGCGGATGACCGCCTCGCAGAAACCGCCCTCGCCGATATGCATCAGCGCCGAGCGGACCGCCGGCAGGGCTGCGAGTTCTTCCGTGCGCTTCAGGGTGCGGCCCGGCTGATGGGTGCGGCCGAACCAGCGGGCATAGGGCGAGCCCCACAGGCTGTAGAAGGTCGTCTCGTACAGCATGTCACGCATATCGCGATAGAGATCGAGCGACTGTTCGATCATGTCCGCCGCCACCTTTTCCGCCTGAACGAAGGGATTGTCCGCGGCAACCGGTTTGCGGTCCGCAAGCACCTTCTGCGCCATGTCGGAAACCGGGGCGACGAACGGATTCTGGCTCGAGATCAAGGCATGCCTTCGCCGCAGCGGATGCGTCCTGCGGCGAAGGTCGGCCGAGTGTTCGGTCACGGCAGCTTCGACGAACGGGCGCATGACAACGTCGTAGAATTCCGCTTGCTGTTCAGACGCCCGGGCCACGGCCGCGAAGGGGATTTCGTCGTCCCGGCCGTCGTCCAGCTGCTTCAGGTCTTCCATCTTGCGTTCGAGGAAACTGACGGTGAACGTGCGTTCCAGCAGCGGCCCCTCGAAATCGTCGATCTTCATTTCATAGAGGCCGGGAGCCAGCGCCTCGATGGTCTTGAGGGTCGAGGTGACTTCCGTGTGTTCCCGTTTGGCAATCTTCGACGACACGAAGATGCCCAGATGGCCGACCTGGTCGTGGACCATGTAGATGATCCGCTGGCCGCGGATCGCGATCTCGCGCTCATCCGCATAGGTGTCGATGATCCAGTTGAGCGCCTGGGTCGGCGGTGTGATGTTGTCGCCTTCGCTCGCGAAGACGATGATCGGCGAGCGGATCTGCTTCAGGTCGATGTTGCGGCCCGGCTCCAGCTGGGCTTCGTTCTTGGACAGGCGGTTGCCGATGAAAAGCTCCTCGACGATCCAGCGTATTTCCGCCTCGTTGAGCAGGAAATATCCGCCCCACCAGCGTTCGAAATCGAGGAACCTCTCCTGCTCTGTGTCGACCCGGGCATAAAGGTCAAAGTACTTGCGGAACCCGGTGCGGCCGGGGTTGAGCATTTCAAAATTGGATACCAGATCCGCGCCGTCGAAGACGCCATGGCCCAGGTCGGAGGCCAGCATGACGTTCCAGGTGCCGCCGAGGATGCCGCCATTGTAGCGCATGGGGTGTTCACCGACCTTTCCCGCCCAGGTCTGGACGGGCGCGCCGTTCAGGAGGACCGGCCCGGTCAGGTCCGGGTTCATGGCCGCCAGAAGCAGCGTCGCCCAGCCGCCCTGGCAGTTGCCGGTCACGACCGGCTTGGGCGAATCCGGATGAAGCTCCATCACCTTGCGCACGAAGGCGGCCTCCGCATGGGTGACGGAGGCGATCGTCTGGCCCGGCTCCGGCATGCGCCGGAAGGCGACGAAATAGACCGGGTGACCGTCGTGCAGCGCGACGCCGACCTGGCTGTCCAGCTTGAAGCCGCCGATCCCGGCGCCATGGCCGGCCCGCGGGTCGATGATGATGTAGGGCCGCTTCCAGGCCTTCACCTCGACGCCCTCCGGCGGCAGGATCTTCAAGAGCATGTAGTTGCAGGGCCGCGGCAGATCCGCCCCGTCCTGCACGACCTCGTAGTCGTAGATCAGCACCGGCGGACAGCCGGCCTCCTCATGCTCCAGGAAATTATCGCCCCGCCGGCGCAGGGTATCGAGGGTCAGGGTCAGGCGTTGCGCGGCATCCACCGCATAGGCCTGACAGTCATCGGCCAGCGTACCGATCTTTCTGTCGCCGCCGAAAGCCTGCTGCGTCAGTTCGCCGACATCGGCCAGCGTCTTCTGCAGGCGTTTGTTGTGAACCTCCGAAATCCGGTTCATGTGGGCCGAAATTCCCCTGACCAGCAATTCGCTGACATTGGAGATTTCCGCGAGCTGGGCCTGAAACACATTCACCCGTTCGCTCGGTGACCAGGCCGTCGCGTCGGTCAGTTTTTCCAGGAATTCGTTCTGGCCGTCCGCAATCGCGTCGAAAACATCCTTCATGCGGATTTCTCCTATCCGATAATGCTGTAGCCGCCGTCGATCGCGTGGACGCCGCCGGTGACGTTGCAGGCCTCGCGACTGGCCAGGAAGACGGCATAAGCACCGACATCCTCAATGGTCGCCAAATGATGGGTCGGCGCGCGTTCCGCGGCCGCATTCAGAAGATGATCGAATTCGGCGATGCCGGAGGCCGCGCGGGTTTTCAGAGGTCCGGGCGACAGAGCGTGAACGGAAATGCCTTTCGGGCCGAGTTCCGCGGCGGCATAGCGGGTGGCCGCTTCGAGTGCTGCCTTGACCGGACCCATCAGATTATAGTTCGCAACGACCCGTTCCGCGCCATAGAAGGAAACTGTCATGCAGGTCCCGCCTTCCGGCATCAGGGGTTCGGCGCGCCGGATGAGCCGCAAAAAGGAATGGACGGAAATATCCATCGCAAGCGAAAAGCCTTCGGCGGAACAGTCGACGACCCGGCCGTGCAGGTCGTCCTTCGGACTGAAGGCGATGGAATGCAGCAGCGTGTCGAGCCTGCCCCATGTCTTTCCGATTTCGGCAAACAGCGCGTCGGCCTGCACCTCATTGCGCACGTCGAGCGGCAGGATGATATCCGCGCCCAGGTCTTCCGCCAGCGGGCGCACGTGGGGTTCGGCCTTGTCGTTGAGATAGGTGATCGCCAGCCGGGCGCCCTGCGCCTTCAGCGCCTTCGCGCAGCCGTAGGCAATCGACTGATCGTTCGCGACCCCGACCACCAACGCTTTCTGGCCTGTCAAATCGAACATAGCTGCGTACTCCGAGCCGATCACGGCCGGTGAAAGGAAACCTTCCTCACAGGCTTATACTGCACTGCAGCAAGATTTATGACATTCCGGTGATTTTTTGCTGCCGACGCATGATCTTGCGGGACAGGCGGAGGAGCCGCGAAACGACCGCCAGCAGTCTTGAAACGGAACGATGGCGGCTGTAGCGCGCCCCTACAACGCCAGCATCCAGTTCAGCACCAGACGCCAGTCGGTCATGCGGATCGGGGTGCCGTGGGTGCCGGTGTCGAACAGGGTGAACCTGATCGGATAGCCGGGCGCGGAGGCCTTGATCCTCTTGAAGAAATTCGCCTGCTCTTCCCAGTTGTAGACCCGGTCGTCGCTGCCGTAACCCATGTAGATCGGGACCTTGCGGGACAGCGCCCCGGAGGACAGGAAGGACGGGTCCCGCGGCGAACCCAGCAGCAGGATGCCGTCGAGATTGCGGGCGTAATTTCCGTTCTTCAGGAGATCCCAGCAGATGATGCCGCCCATGGAGCCGCAGGCGACGATCACCCTGGCCCGGGGCGAGAGCTGCTTCTGATAGGCGATCAGCGCGGCGATGTCCTGGGTTCCCCGGCCGCCGAAGGAGGAGATGTCGGCGGACAGATAGGCCCCGCCGTTGCGGACCATCAGGTTCTGGATCCGGTTGAAATTTCCTCCGAAGGACACGTCGTTCATACCCTGGAAGCGGTTGCCGCCCTGGCCATGGATATAGATGACGATGACCCTGGCGCCGCCTTTCGCCTTGCCGACACCCATGTATTTGACGGTGCGCCCGTTGGCCTTGAACTCGTAGCTCTCCCGGCTGCGTTTCGGCTTGTAGGAGACGTAGTTGCCGAAGACCTCGCGTTCATCGACCTTGTCCCGGTCCCGCAGGTCGCGCTGCTTGGAATATTCCACGACGATGAAATCGCCGTTCATGTGGCTGGCGGTGATCTTCTTGTACTTGAAGAGGCCGTCCTTGAACGGGGCCAGCGCCTCGGCGGATGCCGGGCCGGTGCCAAACATCGCCGTTCCCGCCATGCAAATGGCTGCGAACAGGGCTGAAAATTTCCGAATGGGTCGCATTCCCCGCTCCCTTTGACCGGTTCCGCTTCAAGGCAAGGCTCTGTCTGCCGACGCCGACATGAATAGCGGATTCGGAGCCGGCATGGCACGTCCAATTGCCGGTTTACGGCAAGCTTAAAGCGAGTTGCGTTCAAATTGAACCATTTGACCGCCAAATCGCGACGCTCATTTGCGCATCAAGCTTCCGCACAGAGGTGTACTCCGGCCCGTTCAATAATCTTCGCAAAGCAATGTTCGATCCGACATGTAAATTTACGCAACGTAATACGCCTCTAGTTAAAAACAACGATATATATGAGCAATATCTCGGCCAGTTCCTTCGGTTTTTTAAAGAGCTTTTTCCGGTTCTTCCGCTTTAACAAATTGGTAACCATAAACTATTGAAACTCGGGCAGAAGAAACCCGCAGGCAGAAAGCCTTGAGGGTTCAGTTCAGGAGAACAGACATGCCAGTCATTTCCTTCGCGAATGCAAAAGGCGGCGCCGGCAAGACGACCGCGGCGCTTTTGCTGGCGACAGAAGTCGCCGAACGGGGAAAAAGCGTGACAATCTTCGACGCGGATCCGCAGAAATGGATCTCCAGGTGGTGCGAGTTGCCCAACCGGAGTTCCCGGATTTCCGTCATCAGCGAGATTTCGCCGGCCTCCATCACCGAGCAGATCACCGATGCGGCCGCCACATCCGATTACGTGATCGTCGATCTGGAAGGCACGGAAAACCTCGTGGTCGCCAATGCGCTGTCGGTCTCCGACCTGGTCGTGGTGCCGATCCAGGGATCTTCCATGGACGCCCGCGGCGGCGCCAAGATCCTCACCCTGATCGGCAAGCTGGAAAAGATCGTCCGCCACGAGATCCGGCACTGCGTGGTGCTGACCCGCACCAATGCCGCCGTCACCACCCGCGCCATGAAGGCGGTGCAGGATTTCCTCGCCGTCCAGGGCATCGACGTCCTGTCGACACCGATCGTGGAACGGGCCGCCTATCGCGACCTGTTCGAGTTCGGCGGCGGGCTGGGCGACCAGAGCCCCAAACAGATCACCAATCTGGACAAGGCCAAGGAAAACGCGGAGATGTTCGCGGCCGAAGTGCTGGAACGGGCAATTGTCGTGCCGCAAAGACGCTGGTACCACCTCTTCAAGAAGGCCTCTTAACGCCTCAAGACCGAGTTTCGCCCCATCGACCGGCGGCGGACGGGCCCTACCCAGCCCGTCCGCCGCATTTTCATTTCGTCCGCCTTATCCACCCTGCCAGACCTTGATGGCCTCGACCGGCCACAGCAGCATCAGCACATTCAGGGTAAGATTGTCCCGGATCACCCAGAGCGCCAAAAGCTCGAACGCCACCCCGACGGCGATCGTCAGCCAGACCGGCAACCGCAAGGCGAACCAGAACCCGGCGAGCATCCAGAGAATGTCGAAGACCGAATTCAGGACGCTGTCGCCGGTGTAGCCGACCGCGATCGTCGCCTCCCGGTAGCGGTCGATCACCCAGGGGCTGTTTTCGATGATTTCCCAGGCGGCTTCTATGAAGATGGCGCCGAGCGCCCGTTCGCCGACCGGCCGGTCCCGGAACAGCAGCCACATCGCCAGGTAAAACAGGAAGCCGTGGATGACATGGGAGGGCGTGTACCAGTCGGCGATGTGCTGCGAACTGCCCGCCACATCGTCGGCCGGGGACCAGACCAGGACATAGCCGCAGTCACAGATAGGGATCCGCCCCATGGCGAACAGGATGGCCGCGGCCGCCAGGATCATGCCGAAGCCGGCCAGCCAGATCGTACGGGTTCTCACATCCTGTCCTTCCTTGAAGTCGCGGATCTCGTCCGCGCACGCCCGCAGGGACACTGGCTCCCGAGGCTTCGGGAAGGCAAGGCTGCAGCCGGCGCATCAACAGCTTTAAATTCCGGGCCCGATCATTGGCAACCTCGGGCACCCTCTCTATGGTGCCTCGTGACATTTGCCTATTGCCGTTGTCGGCTCATCAGGGTCCCGTCTCATGCGTAAATGCTTTTCCGGCCACACCTTCGCCAGAACCGCAACACTGATCGGCTTGTTGTTTCTCGCCGCCTGCAGGGAAGGCGGAGACGGCATCGCGCTCGGCACAATTGAACGCGACCGGGTCGCCCTGACGGCGACGGCGGCGGAGGTCGTGATCGACCTGCCCGTAGCGGAAGGCTCACCGGTCAAGAAGGGTGATGTCCTGGTGCGGCTCGATCACAAGCAGCAACAGGCGGAAGTGGCCCGCGCCCAGGCGGAAGTCGAACGGGCCAGCGCCTATCTGGAGAAACTGCGCAACGGCGCGCGCGTTGAGGAACTGGCGGCCGCCCGGGCCAAGGTCAGCGGCGCCAAGGCCGCGTTGCTGGAAGCGAAGCAGAACTTCGAGCGCGCCCAGGACCTCAGCGCCCGGGGAACGGCCAGCAAGGCGCGCTACGACAGCGCCCTGGCCAACCGGGATGCGGCCGATGCCGCGCTGAAGAGCGCGGAGGAAGAGCTGCGCCAGCTGGAAAACGGCGCGCGGCCGGAGGATCTCGCCATGGCAGGGGCAGAGCTTGCCGCCGCCCAGGCGAGCCTTGAGAGCATGGAAAAGGTGCTTTCCGACCTGACGATCACGGCCTCCCGGGACGGCATCCTCGACAGCCTGCCGTGGAACCTGGGCGAGCGGGTCACCGTCGGCAGCCCGGTCGCCATCGTGCTTGCCGGGGATGCGCCCTTCGCCCGGGTCTACGTTCCCGAACCCTACCGGGTGAAGGTGAAGCAGGGCGACCAGCTGACGGTGAGGATCGACGGCCTGGACGACCCGCTGGAAGGCACCGTGCGCTGGATCAGTTCGGAACCCGCCTTCACGCCCTATTACGCGCTCAATCAGGAACAGCGCAGCCGGCTGATGTATCTGGCGGAAGTCGACCTGCCGGCATCGGCGGAAAGCCTGCCGAGCGGCGTCCCGGCCCAGGTTCTGCTGCCATGAGCGACCTGGTGGTCCGCACCCGCGGGATGACCCGGAAATTCGGCGACGTGACAGCGGTGAACGACGTCGATCTGGAGATCAGCCGGGGAACCATCTACGGATTTCTGGGCCCCAACGGCTGCGGCAAGACCACCTCGATGCGCATGCTCACCGGCCTGCTGACGCCGACCTCCGGCGAACTGGAGGTTCTGGGCAACGCCCTGCCCCGCGACGCGGAGAACCTGAAGTACCGGATCGGCTACATGACCCAGTCGTTCTCCCTGTACCGGGACCTGAGCGTAAAGGAAAATCTCCAGTTCTTCTCGAAGGTGTTCGGCCTCGGGCGCCGGGAGGAAAGGCGGCGGATCGCGGAACTCATGGAACTCTACGACCTGACGGCCCTCGCCGACCAGCGCGCGGGCAGCATGAGCGGCGGCCAGCGCCAGCGGCTCGCGCTCGCCGCGGCGGTGCTGCACAATCCGGACCTTCTGTTCCTCGACGAGCCGACTTCCGCCGTCGACCCGGAATCCCGCCGGGATTTCTGGGAACAGCTCTTCGACCTGAGCGACGCGGGCACCACGATCGTGGTCTCCACCCACTTTATGGACGAGGCGGAACGCTGCCATCGCATCGCGATCATGGAACAGGGCCACAAGCGCGCCGACGGAACGCCCGCGGAACTGATGGCGGACATGGCCACCAACGTGCTGGAAGTCGAGGGCGACGACCTCAGGACCCTGCGCAAGCAATTGACCGCGCTGCCGGAGGTCCGCTCCGCGGCCCAGCTCGGCGCCCGGCTCCGGGTTCTGGTCTCCAGGGATGTCGCCGACCCGGAGGCCTGGTTCCGTGACCTGCCGCAATCGAAGGATGCCCAGCATGTCCGCAGGGTCCGGCCGAACCTGGAGGACGTCTTCGTCACCAACACCGGCGCGATGCCGGACCCGGGACAACCTGCGAAAGGAAGCGGGCAATGAGATCCCTCCGGCGCATTTCCGCCATCATGTTCAAGGAACTGATGCAGCTCAGGCGGGACCGGATGACCTTCGGCATGATCGTCATGATCCCGCTGATCCAGCTGATGCTGTTCGGCTATGCCATCAACACCAATGTGCGCCATATCCCGGTGGCGCTGGTGGATCACTCGGATTCAGGCATCAGCCGGATCCTGGTGCAGACCATCCTGGCGACCCAGGTGGTCGACTTCACCGAGCATTACGACACGGTGGAAGAAGCCCAGGCGGCGATCACCGGCGCCCGGGTGCGCGCGGCCCTGATCATCCCGCGCGACCTTGGCAGCCGACTGGCGCGAAGCCCGAGCGTCGGCCTCGGCACGCCGCCGTCGACCAGCCAGGAAACCAGCCGGCCGGTGGCACAGTGGATCGTCGACGGTTCGGACACGATGATCGCCGGCGCGATCAAGGCCCTGCGCGCCATGCCGCTCACCGAACTCCTGCAAAAGCCGGCGAACCGCTCGACACCGACCTTCGAGGTGGCGCTGTTCTTCAACCCGGAGCAGCGGACGGTGGTCAATATCGTGCCCGGACTGGTGCCGGTCATCCTGACCATGACCATGATCATGTTCACCTCCGCCGCCATTGTGCGCGAAAGCGAGCGCGGCAACATGGAGATGCTGATCAACACGCCGGTGAAGCCCATCGAGCTGATGATCGGCAAGATCATCCCCTATATCTTCATCGGCCTGGTGCAGGTGGCGATCATCCTCGGGCTCGGCTATCTGGTCTTCAACGTGCCGTTCAACGGGGGGCTGCTGCCGCTTCTCGGCGGCACGCTCCTGTTCATCGCCGCCAGCCTGTCGCTCGGCCTGCTGTTTTCCACCCTTGCGAACAGCCAGCTTCAGGCGATGCAGATGACCATCTTCGTGCTGATGCCGTCGATCCTGCTGTCCGGCTTCATGTTTCCTTACGAGGGCATGCCGGTCGCCGCCCAGTATATCGCCGAGATCCTGCCGGCGACCCATTTCATGCGCATGATCCGCGGCATCGTCCTGCGCCAGGCGGAACTGGCGGATCTCCAGTTCGACGCCCTCTGGCTCGCCGGCTTCTTCATTCTCGGCATGATCGCCGCCGCGCTCCGGTTCAAGAAGCGGCTGGATTGATTTCGGACGCGGCGGGACCGGGCAGCCGGACGTCGATTGATCGGATCACGGCATCTGTTTAGGCTGAAGGCATTCCAGATGGGGTTTCCCGATGATTGAGCGCCGCGACGTCCTCCTGTCTGCCGGGGCCGGCTTGCTTTCAGCAGTCTCGTCTGCCGCGTCCGAACCCCTGCCAGACTGGATCGTGAATGGCGGGAACGGAAAGAACACTCCGCCGTCCCGCAAAGAGGGGATTGCCCTGGCGCTCGGGGGAGGCGCGGCAAAAGGATTTGCCCATATCCCGTTCCTGGAATGCCTGGACGAACTGGGTGTCCGTCCAAGGCAGATCGCCGGAACGTCCATGGGGGCGATCCTCGGGGCGCTTTATTGCTCCGGCATGACCGGCCTGGATATTCGAACCTACACGCTGGATCTCTTCGCCAGGCGGCGGCCTCTCATGCAGAAACTGCTGCTGGACACCGGCGACAACTGGGCGTCTCTCTTCAACCTTGTGAAGCCCGCGGTGATCGATCCCGAGGTTATGTTCGGTTCCATCCTTCCGGACGTTCTGAAGCAGGAATTTTCAGACCTTGAGATCCCGTTGAAGGTGGTCGCAACCGACTATCATGGCCAGAGCCAGTATGTGATCAGCGACGGACCTGTGCTGAGCGCGATCGCGGCCTCGTCCGCGCTTCCGGTCCTGCTGACACCGGTGCGCCGCGACGGGGTGCTGCTGATAGACGGCGGTTTCGTCAACCCGACACCTTTCGATGTTCTGGACACCCTGGACGACACCGCAACCATCGGCATCGACGTTACCGGCAGCGACAGCCGCGACGATGGAAACACACCCGGTGCTCTGCAGGTCTGGATCAGTTCCTTCAACATCACCCTGCACTCGATCGTGGACGCGAAACTCTCCGGTTCCCGTCCCGACCTTCTGGTGCGCCCGCCGATCGGCCAGTTCAGCACCATGGACTTCTTTCAGGTGGAAGCCATACTGACCGCTGCGGATCAGGCACGCGACGCGTTCAAACGCCAGCTCGATGCTGTCCTGGACCGGCCGTGAGCAGACCGATGCGAGGCTCGCTAAAATGACCGGTTTGAAGATGCTCCGCTTGCCCACGATCGCCATAGTTCCGCTATCCGTCGGTCTGGTTTTCTTCGCGGCCTCGCTCACACCGTCGCTCATTCCCCGAGGCTGGCTGCTTCAGGGGGTTCTTGCCGGTCTGGTCATGGCGATCGGCTATATGCTCGGGCGTTTCGGGATCCTGCTTTGGACCGCCGTGGAATTTCCGCGACCGCGCGGAAGGCTCCTGACCTTTGCCCGGGCCGCCGTCCTGTTGCCGGCGCTGGCCCTGCTCATCCATAACCTGGCCAAAACGACCGACTGGCAGAATTCCGTCCGGCTTCGCGTGGACATGGCGCCCATCGAAACCACCACGATCTTAGGCATCGTTCTCGTCAGCCTGGCACTGTTTTCCGCGCTGTTTCTTGCCGGCGTGGCAATCCAGCGTATTTTCGACATCCTGCGGTTCCGGCTGTACCGGTATATGGCGCCGCGCGCCGCCGGCGTCCTCGGGCTGGCGGTCCTTGTGACGGCGGCCTTCATCGCATCGCGCGACTGGGTTCTGCCCGAAACACTCCGGTTTCTGGACACCTCTTATGAAACGGCCCAGAAGCTGTTTGAAACCGCTCCGCCGCTACCGGACGACCCGGACCTCCCCGGCGGCGCCAATTCCCTGGTAAGCTGGGAAGCGATGGGCCAGCCCGGCCGGAATTTCGTCACGGGTGGTCCGACGGCGCCGGAGATCGCCGAATTCACCGGCCGGACCGCGAGAAAACCGATCCGTGTCTATGTCGGGCGCTCTCAGGACAAAAGCCCGGAAGCGCGGGCTGAGCTCGCGCTGCAGGAACTCATCCGGCTGAAAGCCTTCGACCGAAAGATCCTGCTGGTGGCCAGTCCGACCGGCACCGGCTGGCTCGATCCGGGCAGCCACGACATTATCGAGATGATGCATGACGGCGACGTCGCCACCGTTGCCGTCCAGTATTCCTACCTGCAGTCCCCGCTGGCGCTGGTGTTCGAAACCCGCACCGGCCTGGATCAGGCGTCGGCCACAATGCAGGCCGTCTACCGCTACTGGCGGCAGCTTCCCAAGGACAGCCGCCCCAGGCTTTACATGCACGGCATCAGTCTCGGCGCCTGGTCGTCCATGCATTCCTTCAACATCATTCAGATGATCAACGAACCGATTGCAGGCGCCTTGTGGTCCGGGCCGCCCTTTCCGTCCGAACACTGGCTGCAGGCGACGGCCGCCCGCAGCGCCGGCACCCCCTTCGTTCTGCCGCGGATCGAGGATGGCGAGGTAATCCGGTTTTCCTCCCAGTATGTGACGCCGCAGGAACAGGGCAGCCGCTGGGGGAGGATGCGGGTCGTGTTTCTGCAGTATGCCTCGGACCCGATCGTTTTCTTCGATCCCAATTCCTTCTGGCGTTCGCCCCAGTGGCTGCGGGAAAAGCCCGCCCCCGACGTTTCGCCGGAATTGAGGTTCATGCCGGTGGTGACCCAGTTGCAGCTTGCTCTCGACATGCTCCTGGCGACGCACCTGCCGCAAGGACACGGCCATAACTACGACAAGACGGACTACATCGACGCCTGGGCCGCCGTTACCGGTCCGGCCGGATGGACGCCCCGGGACACGGCCGCGTTGAAATCCCTTTGCGGCACCGTTGAAGGGATCGGCTGCAGCAAAAGCGCGGCCGAACGGCTGAGCCGGATGTGAACCGATCCGTTCGGGGACACCTCCCGGCCGCCGTCGCAGGAAGCGGTTGCGTTGTCCCTTGAAAGAGCAAAGCCGAATATCGAACAAACACCCGGAGCACATGCTCCTCGTTCCTGTGTAGTTGCAATTCAGGGTTTTTTTCTGGCGTTGTCGGCGCATTCCTTCAGTGCCTGGCGCCAACGGACCATCGACCCGTCCATTTTTTCAGCCGAAGAACAAGTCTCGTCTGTTGCCGCCCCCCTGAGAAATACGCCGGCCTTGACCAGGACAACCCACAAGCAATGGCATAAACGAGCCCGGCACGCAACTTACCCATCGAAACAGTTGTCGCAGGTGTTTTTTTACAGATATGGCCACATCCGAAATCGGAACCAATACTAAACGAAAAATAATTCAGATATATTTTCTTTTTAGCTCGCGAATACGCAAATATTGTCAATTTTTACAATGAAAAAAATAATAGAATTTTTTCGCCCCTTCGAATGTATTTCCGCACTTAAGTTTTAATTCATACTTCAACTTATCTTTATCTTAACTTCCATAAGCAACATTGCAGTTCTCTTATAAACAGATCCGCAGAGAGGTATCCAATATGAACCGCAATTTTGTACGGTGTTTACTCCTGGCAACCGCAGTTTCCACTTGTGGCGCGGCGCAGGCCGGCGAGGTTGTTTTTATCGATTCCTATCATGAAGGCTACGCCTGGAGCGACGGAATCACCGCCGGCATCCAGGAGACGCTTGCCGGCTCGGGCCACAACCTGACGATTGTCCGGATGGACACCAAGCGCAACAAGGGCGAGGACTTCAAGGTCGAGGCCGCCCAGAAAGCGCTGGACGTCATCAACGACAAGAAGCCGGACGTTGTCATCGCTTGTGACGACAACGCCGCGAAATACCTCATTGTTCCCCATTTGAAGGGCACCGAGACCCCGGTTGTCTTTTGCGGAATGAACTGGGACGTGACCGGTTACGGTTTCCCGGCGCCGAACGTGACAGGCATGGTTGAAGTCGCCTCCGCCGACGAATTGGTCGGCATGCTTCTGCCCGGTGCGGCAGGCGACCGCGTCGGCTTCATCGGCTCGGACACGGCTTCCGAACACAAAAACCTGGAAAACATCCAGAACAAATTCGGCGACTCCGTCAACATCACCGAGTCAACGTTCGCCACCGACATGGAAGACTTCAAGGCGAAATACGTCGCGTTGCAGGAAAAAGTCGACGTCGTGATCTTCTCCAACAACGCGGGTATCGAGGACTGGGACGACGCTGCGGCCGAGGAATTCATCCTTGCCAACACCAAGGTTCCGACCGGTTCCATGCAGCCGTTCATGAAGAACTTCGTGACCCTTGTCTTCGGCAAGGTTTCCGAGGAGCAAGGCGCCTGGTCCGCGAACGCGGCCATGGAAATCATCGGCGGCAAGGCCGTCAGCGATATCCCGATGGTGCATAACAAGGAAGGCCAGATTATCGTCAACGGCAAGCTCGCCGTCGCTTCGGGCGTCGAGATTCCTGCCGAACTCGTCGAAATCGCAAATCTCGTTATCGAATAAAAAACTCATACGGCGCAGTCTGAAAGACTGCGCCGTATTTTTCCGCGTTAATTGCATTTGGGGCTTGTGGGGTGATGTCATGATTAGAACGCGTTTTCTGGTGCCATGTCTCATTTCCCTGGTTTTGGCGCTGGCCGCACTGGTTGGCGTCTCATCCTGGGGAATGACCGACAGCATGGGGACACAGGTGCGCTCGCAGCTGCGCGAAACGGCCAGCTTGTTGAGCAATTCAACCGGGGACTGGATCAAGGATCGCCGGATCGACGTTTCCTCATGGAGCGAACGCGACACCTACGCCAAGGCGATGGATGATTCCTTCGTGGCCAAAGCAAGCCGCAAGCTTTCGAGCAAGCAGCTGGAACAAATCGTCGGCACTTACGATCACCTGTCTGCCCTGCATCTCCTCAACACGGACGGGGCTGCAGTGGTTTCAACTTCCGACGAAGCCGTTGCCGGCGTGCCGGTCGACGCCATCACCAGCAGCCTTTCATCCGGCGACGTCAGCCTGTTCGAAGAGACCGGCCAGGAAGGCCGGAACTTCTATGTTGCGGCACCGCTGATCGACAAGAAAACAAAGGCCGTGGCTGGCTATCTGGTCGCTGTGTTCGACCTGGATTTCCTGCGCGCCTCCCGCTATGAGGCCGTGACGATAGGCCATGGCGGCGGCGCGCAACTCAGGACCGGCGCCGAAAAACTCGACACACCGATCACAACCGACATGATCAAGATCTCCGACATGGAGAAAGACGGCGAATCCTTTGTCGCGGCCACGTCCCCGGTCCAGGGCGCTCCCTGGGCGGTCCAGACGTTCGTGCCGGCTTCGGAACTGACCGCCCCCGCCTTCAGCATTGCGGTCCAGATGATCATCATCGGACTTCTCGCTCTGGCTGCGATGGCAACGATCATTGTGGTTCTCATGAGCCGGATCACCACGCCGATCGGCAGCCTTCAAAACGCAATCACGTCGATTGCCGATGGTGAACTCGATACCGAGGTCCCGGCGACCGACCGCGCCGATGAAATCGGCTCGATCGCGACATCGGTGGAGTCCTTCCGCCTCGCTCTGATCAACCAGCGCCAGCTGGAGGCCGAGCAATCGCAAAGCCAACAGGAGCGGCTTGAACGGCAACACCGCATCGAGCAACTGATCTCGGATTTCCGAACGACATCCCAGAACCTGGTGGACTCCGTGGAAGAGACCGCGAACGGCCTGGATGCGACGGCACAGGATCTGATGCAGATCGCCAGGGACAGCTCGGGGCACGCCTCCGAAACGCTGTCCGCATCGGACGAAGCGACCGACAACGTGCAGATGGTCGCCTCCGCTGCCGAGGAACTGTCGGCCTCCATCGGCGAGATTTCCAGGCAGGTTGCTCAGACGACCGAAGTCGTGGACCGCGCAACGAACGGCACCCGTGTCACCAACGAAAAGGTCGAAGGCCTAGCCTCTTCGGCTGCGAAGATCGGCGAAGTCATCACCCTTATCCAGGCGATCGCCGAGCAGACCAACCTTCTCGCTCTGAACGCGACAATCGAGGCTGCACGCGCAGGCGAAGCCGGAAAGGGTTTTGCCGTCGTGGCGGCGGAGGTCAAGGAACTGGCGACACAGACTTCCAAGGCAACCGAAGAAATCAGCACCCAGATCAGTGCGATTCAGGGCGCGACCGAAGAATCCGTTCAGGCGATCGCCGAAATTACGGAAACGATGGAGTTGGTCAACAACTACACCGCAAACATCGCGTCCGCGGTCGATCAGCAAGGCGCAGCAACGAACGAGATCGCGCATAACGTTCAGCGTGCTGCCCAGGGCACAACCTCGGTTTCCTCAAACATGAGCGACTTGTCCAGGTCGGTCGATCAGACCTCGCAGTCTGCCGACATGGTCCTTCAGGCGTCTTCCGCACTGACGGACAAGACCGACACGCTGAAGAGCGAAGTCGAGCGCTTCCTGGGCGAAGTCGCCGCGGCATAAGCTTCAAGACCCGATCCTGAAAACGGAGAAAGCGGGGCAACACCCCGCTTTTTCTGTGTCTGAGGATCGGGGGATTGCGATCGCGACCGAAATCCGGACTGGCCTTTTTCGCCCTGTTTCTCTATGACCTTGCGCCAACGAACAATCACTCCGATCCGCGCGAACGAAGGCCCTGCGCGCCCGGTGCCCGCGCACCGCAGAGCGCCGTCTTGAAAGCGCCCGGACCGGCGACATTCAAGGAAGCTGACATGGCCGTCAACGGCGCCCCGTATCTGACCCGCCGCACCTTCGCGATCATCTCCCACCCGGACGCCGGCAAGACGACGCTGACGGAAAAGCTGCTCCTGTCGGGCGGCGCCATCCGCGCCGCCGGCCAGGTGCGCGCCCGCGGCGAGCGGCGGCGCGCCCGCTCCGACTGGATGAAGATCGAGCAGGAACGCGGCATCTCCGTGTCGTCATCGGTGATGACCTTCGAGCGGAACGGCATCATCTACAACCTGCTCGACACGCCGGGCCACGAGGACTTTTCCGAAGACACCTACCGCACGCTGACCGCCGTCGACGCGGCGATCATGGTGATCGACGCCGCCAAGGGCATCGAGACCCAGACGCGCAAGCTGTTCGAGGTCTGCCGTCTCCGCGACATCCCGATCATCACCTTCGTCAACAAGATCGACCGGGAAGGCCGGCACGCGCTGGAAATCCTCGACGAGGTCCAGGAGGCGCTGGCGCTGGACGTGTCCCCGCAGACCTGGCCGGTCGGCATGGGCTCCGACTTCTTCGGCGTCTACGACTGGAAGAACAGGAAATTCCACACGTCCGCCGGCGAGCGCGGCGGCGCCTATGCGCGCACCCTCGACGTTTCCGGCCTGGACGACCCGATCCTGACCGATACCGTGTTCGACCGGATCATGGAGGAGCTCACCGAAAACGTCGAGCTCGGCGCGGAAGGCTACGCGGCCTTCGACAAGGAAAGCTTCCTGGAAGGCCACCTGACGCCGGTGTTCTTCGGCTCGGCGCTGCGCGACTACGGCATCGAGGAACTGCTCGACTTCATCGCGGCCTACGCTCCCGCTCCGCATTCCCAGCCGGCCACCGGCGGGCGGACCATCACCCCGGACGAGGACAAGGTCACCGGCTTCGTCTTCAAGGTGCAGGCGAACATGGACCCGAAGCACCGGGACCGGATCGCCTTCGTGCGCCTGTGTTCCGGCACGTTCAGGCGCGGCATGAAGCTGAAGCACGTGCGCGCCGGCAAGGTGATCGCCGTCACCGCGCCGATCTTCTTCTTCGCCGAGGAGCGCGAGATCGCCGAGACTGCCTATCCGGGCGACGTGATCGGCGTGCCCAACCACGGCCAGCTCCGGGTCGGCGACACGCTGACGGAGGGAGAGGACATCCACGTCACCGGCCTGCCGGCCTTCGCGCCGGAAATCCTGCGCCGGGTGCGGCTCGGCGACACCATGAAGGTCAAGCAGATGCGCCAGGGTCTGCAGGACCTGGCCGAGGAAGGCCTGGTGCAGATCTTCAAGCCGGACATCGGCTCCAACTGGATCGTCGGCGTCGTCGGCATCCTGCAGCTCGACGTGGTCGTCGACCGGCTGAAGGCGGAATACGGCGCGGAGATCGGCTTCGAGCCGGTCAACTACGCCACCGCCCGCTGGATCGAGACCGACCAGGCGACCTTGCAGAAGATGATCGAGAACCACCGCATGTCGATCGCCGAGGACCGCGACGACCGGCCGGTGTTCCTGTTCAAGAACGCCTGGGAAGTCGGCTATATCGGCGAGAAATACCCGAACGTGAAGTTCCGCGAGACGCGCGAGATCGTGCACGAGGGCTGAGGTTGGTTTGAGGCGCGGTGCTGCCAACGGAACGGTTTTGAGCCACAGCCCAGTTTTACACTCAGTTGTCATCCCTGCGCAGGCAGGGATCTAGTACAACGTGATCTCTCCGTTCAACCAACAAGCGTCTGCGGGTACTGGATTCCAGCCTTCGCTGGAATGACAAGGTGTTTGTGGCAAAGCCCGCCGCCCTTTCCGCCGTCATTGCCGGATTGGCGGGAGAACCCATTCCTCAGGGTCTTCCGCCATCTCCGCCTTCATGCCCGGAGCCTATTCGCCCTTTATCCCGACCCTGCCTTGCTTCGGCCGCCCGCAGCCTGTTACTCCTGAGCGCCCCCCTGACCCCTGTTTCCGGAAACACCGCCGAAAGGCGGCGTGTCGGGAACCCATCGATCAAGGACCCTGGCATGGCACAAGACAAGAAACCCCGCTCCGGCGGCCTTACCTCCCTCAAGGCGGGGTCGACGGACACGGACGCAATCGCGGATTATTACGACGACTGGGCCGGGACCTATGACGAAACCCTGGCCACGTGGGACTACCAGGCGCCAAGGGATACCGCCGCCCTGCTCGCGCCGCATCTTTCCCCGAAGGCGCGTATCCTCGACGTCGGCTGCGGCACCGGGCTGGTTGCCGATGCGCTCGGCCGGTATGGGGATTTTCACCTCGACGGCATCGATATCTCGGCTGAATCGCTCAAGCTGGCGGAGGCGCGCGGCGGCTATGAACGACTGGTGTGTCACGATCTGCAAAAACCGCCCCTGCCGCTTGAAGACGACAGCTACGACGCCGCCATTTCCGTCGGGGTCCTGACCTATATCGCGGATGCGGAGGCGCTGTTCCGCGACCTGTGCCGCTGCGTGCGGGCCGGCGGCGTGATCGCCTTCACCCAGAGGACCGACCGCTGGAAGTCACTCGATTTCGCCGCGATGATCGCAGCACTTGAAAGCGACGGTCTCTGGAGCACGCTCCACATCAGCGAACCGCGCGGCTATCTGCCAGGCAACGAGGACTTTGCCGACGACATCAAGATCATCCATACGCTCTGCCGGGTCGCCTGAACCGGGAGGTAAACCGGCCATGCCGGCGAGACATACCCGGGCGTGAAATCCTGAGAAACGCGGGAGATCGTGCACGAGGGATGAGCTCCGGCGCACATCGCGACCGCTCTAGCGGGCGAGCTGCTCGATGGACTCAATCAGCTGGTTGGTCTTTGGCGTGCCGGACGCCTTCAGCGCGTTGACCTGGACGGCCGTCTGCGCCTTCCGGGCCGGCGAGGCATAGGGCACGGCGCCCTTGACGACAAGCAAGAGGTTGTAGCGGCCGTTGTCGGAGGCGCGCGGAAACTGGCGGAGGGCCAGGCCGATCGCCCTCGGATCGCCCAGGTCGTAGAGGAATTCCGAGGCGTAGATGCGGATCGTCCGGTCCGGATCGGCGCTCGCCGACACCAGGGCGCCGAGGCCGGGTGTGTTGATCCTTGCGATGATGTCGGCCCTGCGCGCCTTGTTCTCCCGCATCATTTCCGTGAGCGCCACGATGCCGCCGAGCCGCGTCCGGTAGGAGGCGCCGTGCCTGGAAACGGCCGCCAGAACCGGTTCGACCATGTCCACGCCGAGCTTCGCCAGTTCGGAGCGGGCGTCCCGGCGGACATGGGCGGCATCGACCTCCAGATCGGCGAGCAGCTTCCTGACCGTCGCCGGGTCCGCGCGGCTTGTCTGGGCGAAAGCCCCAGGCACCAAGGCGAAGGACGGCAGACGGGACGGTTCGGCCGCATCGGCTGCGCCGGGCACGGCAGCGCCGGCGACCGGCAGATTACAGCCGCCGATGTTTTCTGCGATATAGCGCCCCGCGTCCACGTCGAAAATCTTCGGGGTATCGGCGTCGTCCCGGGGCGCCCTGAATTCCCAGGTCAGGATTTCCCCGGACGCGAGATGGGGCCGGATGGCGGACGCCCGGATGCATTCGAAAAACAGTTCCCGCTGGTCCGGAAGCGTGATCATCATGCTGAGCAGGGGACGCTTTATTTCCTTGGAGAAGATCACGAATTCATGGGTGCGGCTGAGCTTGCGAAACGCGCTGAGATAAGGCTCGTCGCCAACCAGTTCCACCTGGGCCTGGCTGAGATCGCTGCCGCGCAGCTGGATAAGCACGTAGCGGTCGTCAAGTTGCGACAGGAGCACCAGAAACAGGGCCACGGCCATGGCGGCAACCCCGGTCAGCGTTATTCCCTGGATCGGAGCCTTCACCGAAGCGGTCGAACCGAACGCACCCAGGATGATGCCGAGGCCGGAGCAGATCACGAGCATTTCAAGCGTCCGGTTCGTCAGGGACAGGCCGAAGGACAATCCGCCGAGCAGGATCAGGAAGATGCCGATGGCGAGGCCGTATTTGAACACCGGACCGGCCCTGAGGTTCCAGGACGGGTTTGGCGTCGGGTTTGGAGGGGGATTTGACGGGCTGCCGCCTGCGGCGTTGCCCTGACCTGTACTGCCCTGGCCGGCGCTTCCCGTCGCGCCGGTTCCGGTGGCTGCGTTCCCTGAGGTCTGGTTGTTCGGCATCTTGCCCCCCATCCGTCATCGGCGGTTGAGCATCGGCGGTTGAGCATCGGCGGCTGATCATCGGCAACTGGTCATCGGGCCGGGCGGCAACCCGCCGATCAAGGTTCCGTAAGGATACCATCCGGCCGCCGCATTTACAATCTATGCGTACTTTTCCAAAAACTTCCCGCAGTGATTTAGCGCCGCAAGCCGTCCCGGAGCCGGCCGTCGACCCGCGACCAGTTCGCCTTCCTTCCGTCATGCCATGGCTCGACCATGGCATCCATGCCGTGACCCCGCCTCCCGCAACCGCTTCGTTAAATGGCACCGGATCGGCATGGAGGCCCGGATCAGGTCCGGGCATGACGGCAGGGAACCTTTCCCGTCCCGTGCCGGTTATCCCCACGGATTAACCCAAGGACAGTTTAGCGCTCGACATTTTGCCATATTGCGGTGCAATATAAACGATCCAACGGTTTCCAAGAGACCAATAACGGATCACTGCGATGAGTAATTTCAAGACGATCATTGATTTGTTCGGGCTCACACCGGAAGAAGCCGCCGCTTATTTGAAGGCGGAACGCAGCGACATTGTTCGGTGGTGCGAAACGGCGGACAGCCCGCCGCTGGAGGTCTGGCGGCAGCTGGTGAAGCTGTTCGACACGATCCGCTTTGCCGCCGAAGAGGCGGCCAAGGCCGCCGATCTCGACCGGATGGACGCGACCGACCTCAACCGCATCGCCATGACCCTTCCAGATCAGGATGGCGCGCTCGAAGGCCCGCGCCGCGCGATTACCGCCATGGCGGTGACGTCGCTTGCCCGGGTGTTCGTATAGCTCCGTCCGTTGCCCGGGACCGGCGGAAACACCGGGACGCGGGTAGCAGACTCTTGAGCATAAACACGGCAAACGCCTTGGCAAAGAACAGTCTTTAGGCATCTACTTGTGCTGCGTCCCGGGATTCGGGTGATTCGCAGGCTCAGGCCGCGATCAGCGGAGGGAGTCGGTCACCCCGACGGTGGACGCAGATCGTCTGTGCACGACGTCACCAGTACAAGCCGCCGGGAAAGGCTTCAGACCATGTCTCACGAAATCAAGGTGATTGCCGAGATCGGGTGCAATCACAAGGGCGATATGGATATCGCCAAGGAGATGATCCAGGTCGCAGCGAATGTCTGCCACGCGCATGTGGCCAAGTTCCAGAAGCGGAACAACCGGGAACTGCTCTCGGGAGCCGAGTTCGAAGCGCCCCATCCGGTGCCGCACAACGCCTACGGCACCACCTACGGCGCGCACCGGGAGTTCCTGGAATTCACCGCGGGGCAGCACAAGGAACTGCAGGAAGAATGCCGCCTGGCCGGCATCGAGTATTCCACCTCCGTGTGGGACCTGACCTCGGCGAAGGAAATCGTGGCCCTGCAGCCGCTCCTCATCAAGGTGCCGTCCGCCACCAACCTGCATTTCGAGCTTCAGGACTATCTCTGCCGCCACTATGACGGCGAGATCCATGTTTCCACGGGCATGACGACCCGGGCGGAAATTGCCCGGATGATCGAGTTCTACGAGGAGCGCGGCCGGGCGCAGGACCTGGTGGTCTATTCCTGCACATCCGGCTATCCGGTGGAATTCGAGGACGTCTGCCTTCTGGAAATCAACCGGCTGCAGGAAATCTATGGCGACCGGGTCAAGGCCATCGGCTTTTCCGGCCACCATCACGGCATTGCGACCGATGTCGCGGCCATGACCGTCGGCCAGCTCGGCTTCCAGCGCTACGGCCAGGGGATCTTCGCCTATATCGAACGCCATTTCACCCTGAACCGGACCTGGAAGGGCACCGATCACGCCGCCAGCCTCGAGCCCGACGGACTGCGCCGGCTGTGCCGGGACCTGCGCAATGTCGGCAAGGCGCTCCGCTTCAAGGAGAAGGATCTCCTCGACGTGGAACAGGTCCAGCGCGACAAGCTCAAGTGGCGGGGTGAAAAGCAGAGCGGGCAGATCCGGCAGGTCTCGTGACGCGCGCCATCGCCGTCATCCCGGCCCGCGGCGGGTCCAGGGGGCTGCCGGGAAAGAACATCCGCCCGCTCGGAGGCGTGCCGCTGGTCGCCCGGACCGTTGACGCCGCGCTGCATGCCGGCTGTATCGAGCGGGTCTTCGTCTCCAGCGACGATCCGGACATTCTGAAGGTTGCCCGTACCGCCGGCGCCCATGCCATCGTCAGGCCCGACGAAATCAGCGGAGCCACCGCCAGTTCGGAATCCGCCCTCCTGCATGCCCTGGAACATTTGCAGGCGGACGAGGCCGGCCTGCCGGACGTGCTCGTGTTCCTGCAATGCACCTCGCCGTTCACGACGGCGGAAGAAATCGACCTGGTCGTCGAAACCATGCTCCGGAAGGCGGCCGACAGCGCCTTTTCGGCGATCGAGGACCACGGTTTCATCTGGCAGGAAGACGACGCAGGTCTCGCGGCAGGCATCACCCACGATCATACAAAACCACGCCAGCGCCGTCAGGACATGACACCGCGCTACCGGGAGAACGGGGCGATCTACGCCATGCGCGTCGAACCGTTCCTGGCGGAGAGAACGCGCTTTTGCGGCCGGACGGTTCTGGTTCCGGTAACCGCGCCGACCGTCGAGATCGATACGCCGGAAGACTGGGACATGGCGGAAGCCTTCGAGGCGTCCCGCCAGCGGCGACATCCGCGCAAATCGCCTCTCGCCGGACAGATCAGGGCGGTGGTGACCGACTTCGACGGGGTGCACACGGACGACCGGATGCTCGTCGACCAGGACGGCCGGGAAGCGGTCTTCTGCAGCCGCCGCGACGGCATGGGCATCGAACGGCTCAGAGACCGCGGCGTCCGGCTCCTGATCCTGTCGAAAGAGGCGAACCCGGTCGTGCGGGCGCGTGCGGCAAAACTTGAAATGCCGGTCCAGAACCAGGTGGACGACAAGCTCCCCGCCCTGGACGCCTGGCGCATCGAACACGGGCTGGAGTGGAGTGAAATCGCCTACATCGGCAACGACATCAACGATGTCGCCTGCATGAGCGCCTGCGGCCTGGCCTTTTCGCCATCGGATGCCCATCCGGACGCGCTTGAAGCGGCCGATATCGTGCTTGAGGCGTCAGGGGGAAAGGGCGCCCTGCGCGAAATGAGCGACACTCTGATTGCCCGCCAGCTGATCGCCTGACAGTCTGACCCGACTTCACATCCCTCCTACACCAATCAGACCGTGAGGACACAGAGCCAATGGACAGGCAGGCCGCCAATCAAGTCGTCAGGGAACTCGCGCCGCAAGGCCGGCTCCGGGTCGGGATCAACATGGCCAATGCCCTGCTCGTCACCGGGCGGGAGGCGAACGGCGATCCGGCGGGTGTCTCGCCGGACATGGGACGGGCGATCGCGGACCGGCTCGGCGTGCCGGTGGACTATGTCCCCTACCCGTCCCCGGGCCTCGTCGCCGACGGGGTGGCGGGCCTTGAATGGGACATCGCCAACATCGGCGCCGAGCCGCAGCGGGCGGAAAAGATCAGCTTCACCCCGGCCTATGCGGAGATCGAGGCGACCTACCTGGTGGCCGAAGGCTCGCCGATCATGACGCCTGCGGATGCCGACCGGCCCGGCAACCGGATCGCCTACAAGGCACGCTCGGCCTATGGCCTCTGGCTGGAACGCAACATCAAGGAAGCCGAACTCGTTGCCGTTCCGCCGGACGAGGACGCTCTCGCGCATTTCCTGGAGCACCGGCTGGAGGTACTCGCCGGTCTTCGCCCTGGACTGATCCGGACCATTGCGTCGCTGGACGGCTACCGGCTGCTGGAGGGCCGGTTCATGTCGGTCCAGCAGGCGATCGGGACGCGCAAGCAAAACACGGCGGCAGCCGCCTGGCTCACGGAGTTCGTTCGGGAGGCAAAGGCGTCCGGCCTGGTGGCCGGGTTCATCGAGAAGCACGGGGTGAACGGACTGACGGTTCCGGCATAGGGGCCGGCCGTTCCACTCACGCGGCCGCGTAGCCCCTCGGGTTCTTGCAGACCCAGTTCCATGTATCGTGGCACATGGCCTCCAGATCCCGCTTCGCCCGCCAGCGGATCACGTCCGCCGCCCTTTCGATGCCTGCGTAACATTCCCCAACGTCGCCGTCGCGCCGGGGCGCGATCGCATAGGGAATGGTCCGGTTCGACGCCCGCTCGAAGGCGTGGATCATCTGCAGCACGCTGTAACCGGTGCCGGTGCCGAGGTTGACGGTGAAGCAGCGGTTGTCCGGCGCCGCCTTTTCCAGTGTGTCATGGGCATGGAGATGTCCCTCCACCAGGTCCATGACGTGGATATAGTCGCGCACGCCGGTGCCGTCCGGGGTGTCGTAGTCGTTGCCGAAGACCTGCAGGCGCTCGCGCCGTCCGGAGGCCACCTGGGCGATGAAAGGCATCAGGTTGGCCGGAACGCCGAGCGGATCCTCCCCGATCAGGCCGCTCGGATGGGCGCCGACCGGATTGAAATAGCGCAGGATGCCGAAGCGCCAGCGGTCGTCGCTGGCCGCCACGTCGCGCAGCATGTCCTCCACCATCAGTTTCGTCCGCCCGTAAGGGTGGCCCGGCGCCAGCGGATGATCCTCGGTCACGGGGAAGAACCGCGGCTGGCCGTAAACGGCGGCGGTGGAGGAAAAGATCAGCCGGCGAACGCCGGTGGCAGCCATGGCCGACAGCAGCCGGTGCGTGCCGACCACGTTGTTGTCGTAATAGTCCAGCGGCCGGTCGATCGATTCCAGGGGCACCTTGCTGCCGGCGAAATGGACCACGCTGTCGCAGCCATGGCGACGGAGTACGTCTTCAACAGCCGCCTGATCGCGGACATCGGCCTTCTCGAACGCGATCTTCCGGCCGGAGATCTCGCCTGCCCTTTGCAGGCTTTCCAACCTGGAACTGCTCAGATTGTCGAGCGCGACGATATCGTGGCCGGCGGCAAGAAACGCCACGCAGCAATGGGATCCGATATAGCCGGCGCCGCCGGTGATCAGGACGGTCATGTCTGCAAGTCCCCATTCCCCATGGCGGTTCCTCGCTGTCCCGCGAAATTCAAGAAGTATTGCCGCACACCACCGGGCCGCGGCGATCCGTTTCCTCGGTTAGCAGAAAAAAATGGACAGCTTCTAAACCGGCGACGCGCGATCTGGCTCAGCAATGGCGTTCCGCCTGTGCCACGCGTCAACGGCGCAAGCGACAGCAAGTCGTAAAGGACTGATCTGGTTAATTTTTTTGGGGAGTGGTGCCCGGAGGCGGATTCGAACCACCGACACGCGGATTTTCAATCCGCTGCTCTACCAACTGAGCTATCCGGGCCTCTTGCGCGTCGCGGTCAAACCGCCCGAGCGCTGAAAGCTCGGGTCTTATAGAGGCTCGACCGGGGCTTGTCCAGCGCCCCGGCAAAGTTTTTCAACAATGGCGAACGGACATTTCCGAAGACCCGCCGGCACCTTCCGGACAGGTGATAAACCCCATTTTTTTCAATATCTTAACTTCGAAGTCCGATGCGGACTACTGCCGTTGACCGGCCACGATCCCGCTCGCCGCCCAGCTGCCGTTGATCACGTTGAAATTGCCGATGGCGCCGTCGTGATTGGTGGACGGCCCTCTCACCAGCGAGGCCTTGAAATCGCCGGACATGCCGGTTCCCGTCACCGACCCGGAGAACAGATTGCGGCCGCCGCTGACGGCACTCGCCGTCATGGAAGAGCCGAAGCTCCGGCCGTCGAAACCGGTGACCGCCGCAGATGCGGTCTGGGTGCCGAAATTGACGGTCATGCCGAAATTGCCCGCGGCAAGGTAATTGTCCGTGCCGTTGACCACATTCCCGACCGCATGTCCCGTATAGGTCGCGGAACCGGACGTGGGCAGGTCGGCAAGATTGGTCACGTCTCCGGCGACCCAGGTCCCCAGATGGACCGTGTCGTTCCGCGCGCCGCCCGAATCGATCATGCTGTCGTTATAGGAAAGGCTCGCGCCCCAGTACCCCCATTCCAGAAAGGCGCAGGTGCATTCGTTCTTCCCGGCAAACAGGCTTGCGTCGCCGTTACCGACGACCGTGCTCGGAATGAGATAGCCGCCGGGCGCCGGGGACGACGTGTGCGTCACGGTCGTATACTCGTCCTGGGCCGTCACGTAGAACGCCGAGGCGCTGGTCGATTCCCGGGCCGCGTAGGTGTCGTTGTCGATGAAGGTCGATTCCCCGTTGGTTCCCCCCGTCCCGAACGCAACCGTGTGCGCATAGACCATGCTGTCCCGGTCCCGGGTGTCGGCGACCGTGAATTCGCCGGTCACGGTATTTGCCGATGAATTGAAGGAGAGGGTCACGTTGTTGGGATCCACGCTGGCAAATCCGATCGCATTGCCGTCGATCTCCGCGTTGTGATAGGCGGTGGATTCGACCATCGCGGAGGCAAAGCCGTGATAGGTCATCGTGCTGCGCGACAGGGAGGACACGGCGGTTTCGCCGGACAGTTCACCAACGTGGAAGGTGTTGCCGACATTGTCCGCGGAGGTCGTCCCGGACGGCAGGTTCACGTAGGTATCGGAGAAGGCGCTGTCGTTCTTGAGGTCCGAAGACAGCACGAAGTTCGCCGCGTTCTCGGAGAAGAAGTAACCGCCGTCCGCTCCCTCCAGGCTGAGGATATTGCCGCCGTATCTGCCGGCGAACTCGCCGGCGCTCCAGCGATGGCCGCCGCGCCGCTCCAGGGCGATCTCCGGCTCGTCGTTGCTGTTGTGGACATACCCCAGGCCGATGGAGACCAGCGATTTCTGGCTGCTGCCGGAGCCGCTGATATAGGCGGAAGCGGCCAGGAGATCCGCGCCGTTCAGCGTCGTGGGCGAGGCTTCCAGCACCAGGAGCCCGGTCGCGGAGACGCCGCTCATGAAACCGGCGCCGAGCTTTTCCGCGACGAACGGATTGACGAAGAGCGCCTGCGACTGCAGGGGCGAGAGCGCTCCGTTCGTTCCCGCCGTTCCCAGTTGGAACGATGTCAGCGGATCGCCGAAAAGCTTGTATTTGCGGACCGTCGTGCCGCTGGAGGCGCTGCCGAAATTGGTGAAATCCGTCATCCTGCCGTAAAGGCCGTAGATCACATCCGTTCCGCCGTAATTGTACGCCGGCGATGTACCGGACGCGACCGCGGGATAATAGGCGAAAGCCGCGAAATCCTGCCCGGTGACCAGGACCCCTTGCGCATTCGCCACGATGTTGCCGTCAACGGACGGTGTGACCGAGGGCGTCTGCGGCACGTAGCTCGCCGAATAGCTCTGCAGAACGTTGTCCTCATCGGTGATCACCTGGGAGAAGTAGTTCATCGTCGCGGACGCGGGTTCGAAGATCGGGATCTTGGTGCCTCCGAGGGTTCCGACCCACAGGGTCCGGGCCGACCCGTCCACGACCGTGCCCTCGTTGAACGTCACCGTCTGGTCCACCCCGCTGCTGCCCCCGGCGAGGCCGCGATTTCCGGGGCTGGAAATCACCAGCCCCATGTCAAAGGCGGGCGTGAAGGTCGAACCGGCCCGCAGGATACGGACGTTGGTGACCTCGGACGACGAGCTGGTCAGCCCGCCGGAAACCACGTCGGACCCGCCGACTTCCTTCACAAATCTTTGCTGGGTCGCGTTCTGCGCGAGCCTTTGCTCGAACTGGCGCAGTTCCTGACCTCTCTGCTGCAGGTTCGCGCTCCGGATCGTCCGGGGCTTCGGTGGCGGCGTGGTGTTGACGACGCCCAGATCCGAATTGGCATTCGGCACGCCTGAATTGGCGATGTTGCCGTCGTTCGGCGGACGCGGAATGCCGCCGTTCTGGCCGGACCGCGACGACAGGGCCCTTTGAACGCCGCCGAGATCCGATTGCAGGGTGCGGCGGATCCGCGGATTTCCGTTTGTCCCCAACTGCAGCGAATAACCCGGCTGGAAAATCCGGCGGTTCTGCCCGCCATTGCCGCGGAAGGTCAGTTCCTTGCCGAAAAGCAGCGAGAAGGTCGGGTTGTTGCCGGTGAGATTGAGATTGGCGATGCCGCCTCGAATGCCGATCGTCCCGACCGGCGTGTTGACCGTGACCCCGCCCTTGTTCTTGCTGAGCTTGCCGCCGACGAAGCGGGCCACGCCCTTGCTGAAGGAGACGACCAGCTTTCCGGTGCCCGCATTCGGGTCATAGACGAACTCGTCGATGACCAGATCGGAATTGGCACCGACGGTAAAGGTCGAGCCGTCGCGCAGCAGCACCTGGACCAGACCGTCGCCGTCCGTTTCGATCCGCTCGTTGTAGATCACGTCATCGCCGAGGACCTTGGCTGTCCGGCCGGCCCCCGGAGGCGTGCCGAAGGCATCGACGTTGACGGCCGCGGCCACGCCCACGTCGACGGCAAAGGCCTGGCCGGGACAGAGCAGACCGGGCACCGCCAGGGCAAGACTGGCCATCAATGCTGAAAACTGCATCCGTTCCTTTCGGGAGCCTATCACTTCCGCCATCCGAATCTCCCTAGAACGTCCTGATCAGCGACACCGACACCGACGCATTGGTGTAGCTGCTCAGATCATAGTTTGAATAGACGCGGCGCAGTTCGCCGGTCAAAGCGAAGGCGAAATCGTGCCTGAACGGCACCGTCAGGACACCCCGGACCCAGCCTTCATCATCAACCTCGCTTTCCGTCGTGCTGATGAGCGGATTGGGCCCTGCATATTGCCGAAAAATGTATCCTGCTTCCAGGTCGGCCGACCAGGGGCTGCTCAATGACTTGACCGGCGAGGCGAAGCGATAGGTTCCGCCCGCACCGGCCCCCACTTCCCAGCTCTGGTTGTAGTCCGTCCTCGCTTCCTCGAAATCGGCCAGAAACAGCATCCGCACCGACCATGCGGCAGACACCTCCCGGGTCACGGTCAGGGTGCCGCCGACAACATAGCCGTTCCGCTCCGAAACCGTCGGAAAATCCGCGGTATCGTTGTACCAGCGGCGCCGGAATTCCGCCTTGCCGATGATGCTGGTCAGGGGATCGGGCGCCGAGACGAAACGCGTCCCGAAGCCGAGCGCGCCATTGTAGTTGGCGTGGTTGAGCCGCACGCCGGAGAATATGCCGTAGATCCCGACGCGGGTGTTGTCCAGGCCGATCCTGGCCAGATTGAAGGACGGGCCGGCCGTCAATTCCGCGATCGCGGTATCCAGGCGGACCTGGTCGTAATACCGGGCGCCATAGACCAGGAGATCAGCTTCCAGCAGATCTCCCTGCGTGCCCAGATCATACGCGCCGTGCAGGTTGGCCGCGACAAAGCCGTTGACATCCGGATTACCGGTCGTGGTTTCGTCCAGAAAGAAGTCGGTACCGTTGAGCGATACCCGGCGCCCGCCGGGCCCGGCATTGGCATTCGACTGGTAGCGTCCGCCGATGACGACGGCGCCTCTGAATTCGGCCGGTCTTTCCTTCCTGTTGATCGCGGTCAGATAGGCCTGGACCCGTTCCTCGACTTCCCTGGGCACCCTTGGCGCCTCGAGCGCCGACTGGAAATAGTACCGGGCCGCATCCAGAGAACCGAGCCGGAAATAAAGCACGCCCAGTTCCAGCTGGACGCGCGGCAGGCCCGGAGCATAGATGAGCATGCGTTCGAAGGTGGAAATCGCGGCCTCATAATCGCCGAGTTCGGTGGAGATGGTGGCGTATTCGAACGCAATGTCCAGGTTGCCCGGCTGCCTGAGCATGACCTCCAGAAGCGCCTGCTGGCGCGCGACAAGGGCCGCCCTCGCGGAAGACGCCTCCGCCGTCGCGCCGTCCTCGGCACGGGCCGTCCGCATCATGACGGCTTCCGAGACCAGTCCAAGAGCAAGTGCCAGGGCAAAACACCCTGCTTTCAACAGCCAAACCCGAAGAGACCGCCGGATCGATCCCACGCCGTACTCCTGAAATGTATTTAATCCGAACCGCGCGAACTTGTTAAAATTCATTAATAATTCATGTAATAGGAAATCAGCCGGGAAATGTCGAGCGACAATTCCAGGCACCCGAGACCGGGGCCAGGTCTGTTGTTCCCTTGCGTCACATGCGATGCGGCCGCTCACAAGATCGAGGCATGCCGGTCGCCCGGCATGCCCCGCGTCATTGAGTTCCATTCCGGACCGTTCAGGTCACTGTTCGACGATACGGCCGTCCGTATAGGGCGTGTAGCCGCCGGCCTCGCCCAGATAGGCGGCGACAACATCCTCCAGGCCCGGACCGAAGTCATAGGCGTTCATGCCGGCCGAGGCGAAGACCTTGTAGCCGTCACCGCCGCCGCGCATGTAGTTGTTCGACACGACGCCATAGACCTTGTCCGGGTCGAGCGGCGCCCAGGCACCGTTTTCCATCACCTCCGCGGAAAGGATACGCTCGCCTGCCGGCTTCGATTTCGTCCAGGTGAACTTCAGGCCGGAAACCTGCGGGAAGCGGCCGGCGCCCTCTTCCACCTGGCTGACACCGTTTTCAAGCGCGGCCAGCACCTCGGCGCCCTTGAGCTGGAAGGTCGACAGCGTGTTCTGGAACGGCAGGACGGTCAGGACCTCGCCCATGGTGACCTCGCCGGCATCGATGGAGGCGCGCAGGCCGCCGCCATTCTGGATCGCGATCTGGATGCCCTGGTCCTTGACCCGGTCGAGCATCGCATCGGCGACGAGGTTGCCCATCGAGCACTCGCCCGCCCGGCAGGAGTTGCGGTCGCCGTCGATGGCAGCCGTCGCGTCGGCGACGACTTCCTGGCGGATTTCCTCAAGCGGCTCGGCCAGCTCCTTGATGCGGGCCTTTACTTCGGCGTTCTCGGCGATCTTGCCGTCGGTGATAATCGGTTCCCCGACCGCCGCGGTGACAACCCCGTCGTCATCGAAGGTCACCTGCAATTCGCCGAGGAACTTGCCGTAGGAGGCCGCCTGGACGATCGCGGTTCTGTGGCCGTCCGGGCCTTCGACCCAGGTCGGATACGGCCCCTTCGCCTGATCCGACACGTTGGAGAGATAGGTGTGGGAATGGCCGCCGACGATGACGTCGATCCCGGAGACCTCGGCTGCGACCTTCTGGTCGACATCGTAGCCGGAATGGCTCAGGACGATGATCTTGTTGACGCCTTCAGCCTCAAGCTTTTCGATCTGGGCCTTCACCGCCTCGGCCGGGTCGGTAAAGGTGATGTTCTCGCCCGGGCTCGCCAGTTCGCCGGTATCTTCCGGCGTCAGGCCGATCAGGCCGATCTTCTCCCCGCCCCGCTCGATGACGGTGGAGGGCATGAGGACACCGGCGAGCTTCGGCTCCTTCGACACATCCGCATTCGACATGAGCACCGGGAACCCGACCGCGTCCATGAAGCCGCGCAGCACTTCCGGACCGTCGTCGAATTCGTGGTTGCCGACGGTCATGGCGTCATAGGCCATCCGGTTCATCATTTCGGCCGCCACCTTGCCCTTGTAGTAGGTGTAGAACAGCGAGCCCTGAAACTGGTCGCCGCCGTCCAGCAGGACGGAATTGTTGGATGCCGCCCGGCGCTCGGCAATCAGCGTATCGAGACGGGCGTATCCGCCGAAACACTTGCCCTCGGCGTTGTCCTCCTCCTTGCAGCCGGAATCATACTTGTTGATCGGCTCGACCCGGCTGTGAAAATCGTTGGTATGCAGGATGGTCAGGGAATAATCGGCCAGGGCCGCACCGGAAAGGGCGGTGGTCATGGCCAGCGCTGCCGCGCTCAAAAGAAACTTTTTCATCTGTGCCTCGCCTTTGGATGAGGGCCTTTTATTGCCGACGGCCGAAGCCCCAGGCCGACGGTTTCAATCCAGCCTTGCTGTGCGATGGATTTTCGTCAGTTCGGCAATAATGACCCGTCTCACGGATTTCCCGCCTGCCCCCTCCGGCCCGGAAGACCGGCCTGAAGTTGCAGAGGTGACACCGTCACGCGTCATTATGCCTGTGAAATTTTTTTCACGGCAAGAATATTTTTTAATCAATTGAGCCGGCAAAGGGGTCCCGGCAGGCTGCCGAAACCAGAAGCAACCGGGATCTGAAAACACTCCCAGGCGGCGCAACGACGCAAGGTCAGTCGTCCCGGTCTTCCCGGTCGTCCAGGTCGTCGGTCTCGACGACCGGAATGGTGTAGCCTTCGGAGAACCAGCGGTTCAGATCCACCTTGGCGCAGCGGTCCGAGCAGAAGGGATAATGCTCCGGCGTCGACAGCCTGGAGCAGATCGGACAGGGCCGCATGCGGCGGTCCGCGCCTTTGGGAGACTTTGCCATGTCGCCTCTCCGTCTAATTCAGGTCAGATCCGCCGGGCGTTCGTTTTCACGCGGTGACGGCGGTCGTCCAGTTCTTGTGGATCGGATAGCCCGCGGACGCAAGCAGGCCGGAGGTCTCGACCAGAGGAAGACCGACGATGGCGGAATAGGAGCCGGTCAGCTTGACGACGAAACTTCCCGCAAGGCCCTGGATGGCATAACCGCCGGCCTTGCCGCGCCATTCGCCGGAGGCGACGTAATCGTCGATGTCCTGGCGGGACAGCTTCTTGAACCGGACACGGGTCTCGACCAGCCGGGTGCGGACCTTGCTGCCCTCCCCGGCAACGGCAATAGCCGTGAACACGCGGTGCCCGCGGCCCGACAGCAGGGACAGGCAGCCATAGGCCTGATCGGTCAGTTCGGTCTTCGGCAGAATGCGGCGCCCGACCGCGACCACCGTATCGGCGGCCAGGACCAGCGCCGGGCGCAACGCGTCGGAGGCGTCGGCCACGGCCCGCACGGCTTCCGCCTTTTCCCGGGCGAGGCGCACGGCATGGGCACGCGGCGTTTCCAGCTTGTGAGGCGTTTCGTCAATTTCGGCCGGCATCAGATGATCCGGTTCGATGCCGATCTGCTGCAGCAGCGCAAGGCGGCGCGGCGAGGCCGATGCCAGGATCAGGGGGGGAACCGTAGTCATGGCGCGTTGTGCTTTCCTGCCGGCGTCGATCGCCTTACTTGAAGCGGTAGGTGATCCGCCCCTTGGTCAGATCGTAAGGGGTCATTTCGACCAGAACCTTGTCGCCTGCGAGAACACGGATACGGTTCTTGCGCATACGCCCGGCAGTGTGGGCGATGATTTCGTGGTCGTTTTCCAGTTTCACGCGAAAAGTCGCGTTGGGCAGCAGTTCCGTCACCACGCCCGGAAACTCGAGAGCTTCTTCCTTGGCCATAGGGTATCCTGATTAGGCTTTCTGATGAGCGGCGAACCTAACGGATAGCGCCGCGAAAGGAAACCGTTCTTTATGCCGCTTTTCGCATAAAGCTGTGCGATACAGGCACGATCGGGCGCACCGGCCGGACCGGCGCCTCATCCGCTGGGTGCCGGCGTCCAGTCGAGCCGCTTCTTGATGCGGGTCATGAGCTGGTCGCGCACCCCCCTGTAGGCGTCCAGGATCTGATCCCGGCTGCCGGTGGCAAGTGTCGGATCCATGGTCGGCCAGTACTCCACGTCGACGGCCTCCGTGCGGGTCATGTCCAGCGCCTTGTGGTGGGCTTCCGGCGCCAGGGTCACGATCAGATCGAAGCCGGACTCGTCCAGTTCCTCGAAGGTCTTGGGCTGATGCCGGCTGGTGTCGATGCCGATTTCCGCCATCACCGCGTCGACGAAGGGATCCAGTTCGCCCTGGCGGACGCCGGCGGAGCGCACGTAGATCCGGTTCGGAAACAGATGGCGGGCGATCGCCGCGGCCATGGGCGAGCGCACGGCATTCATGCCGCAGGCAAACAGCACCGCAGTCGGACGGCCGCCCGGCCCGGTCATCCGCTCATCCCTTCCAGTGCAGGGCGTAGACGAGGGTAAACAGGCGGCGGGCCGTCGGCATGTCGACCATGATCTTGCCCTCCAGCCGCTCCATCAGGATCGTGGAGCCCTCGTTGTGGACGCCGCGCCGGCCCATGTCGATGGCCTCGATCTGGCTCGGCGTGGAATGGCGGATCGCCTCGTAGTAGCTCTGGCAGATCAGGTCGTAATCCTTGACGATCTTCCGAAGCGGCGTCAGCGACAGGACATGGGTGACGACTTCCGCACCGTCCTCGCGGCTGATCTGGAGCACGAGCTTCTTTTCCACGACCGACAGGCGGAGGATGTAATTCGCCGGCGGCTGGCCGACCGGCTGGAAGCTGTTTTCCTCGATCAGGTCGTAGATGGCGACGGCCCGGTCATGCTCCACGTCCGGGGTGGAGCGGGCGATCGAGGCCTCGTCGAGCACGACATCGACAAGCCTGCCGCCGGACTGTTCGGTCGTCTCGCCGTGCGCCTCTTCCATGCCGTATCCGTCCTTTTGAAGACCGTTCCCGTTAAAGATTAAGCCTGATCGCAACCGAGCGGGCATGACCGCTCAGGCCTTCCGCCTCGCCCAGGGTTATGGCCGCCGGGCCGAGCGCCCTAAGACTGTCCACGTCGCATTTCAGGATCGACGTGCGCTTGACGAAGTCAAGCACCGAAAGGCCTGAGGAAAAGCGCGCGGACCGGGCGGTCGGCAGAACGTGGTTGGATCCGCCGACGTAATCGCCGATCGCCTCCGGCGTGTAGCGGCCGAGGAAGACGGCGCCCGCGTTGCGCACCTTGTCCAGCATGGCGTCCGGGTCGGCGACGGCCAGCTCCAGGTGTTCCGCGGCGATCCGATTGACGAGCGGCATGGCGTTTTCAAGACTGTCGACGACGATCACCGCGCCGAAATCGCGCCAGCTGGCGCCGGCGACCTCGGCCCGCGGCAGGGTGGCGAGCTGGCGTTCCACGGCCTGTTCCACGCCCGCGGCCAGGTCCTCGCTGTCGGTGATCAGGATCGACTGGGCGACCGCGTCGTGTTCGGCCTGGGCGAGAAGATCGGCGGCAAGCCAGTCCGGATCGTTCTCGCTATCTGCCACCACCAGCACCTCGGACGGGCCGGCGATCATGTCGATGCCGACCGTGCCGAACACCCGGCGCTTGGCGGCGGCGACAAAGGCATTGCCCGGACCGACGATCTTGCTCACCGGGGCGATCGTTTCCGTGCCGTAGGCAAGGGCCGCCACGGCCTGCGCGCCGCCGATCTTGTAGATCTCGGTGACACCGGCGATCTTCGCGGCCGCCAGAACCTGCGGATTGAGACTGCCGTCCGGGCTCGGCACCACCATGGCGATGCGTTCCACGCCGGCAACGAGCGCCGGCACGGCGTTCATCAGGACGGAACTCGGATAGGAGGCGGTGCCGCCGGGCACATAGATCCCGGCCGCCTCCACCGCTGTCCAGCGCGAGCCGAGTTCGACGCCGATCGGGTCGGTGTAGCGGTCGTCTTGCGGCATCTGGCGGGCGTGATGGGAATGGATCCGCTCGCGCGCCAGCTTCAGCGCCTCGAGCGTCGCTTCCGGCACTTCGCTGACAGCTTCCTCGATCTCGGCTTCCGTCACCTTGAGTTCGGCAAGGCTTGATGCTTCCAGGCGATCGAACCGTTTGGTGTAGTCGACGACGGCCGCGTCGCCGCGCCTGCGCACATCCTCCAGAATGTCGCGCACGATCTGGTCGACATCCTCCGATGCCTCGCGTTTTCCCGCGAGCAACGCGGCAAAGCGGGTTTCAAAATCGGCGTCCTTGTTCGACAGACGTATCGCCACCCGTCACGCTCCTTCCAGGTGGACGCACTCGGCTGCGTCCTTGAGAATTTCCATTCAGTCCAGGTCGTGGGCCGGCCTGTTCGGCGTCGACCAGGCGGCGCCCAGGTCGGCAAGCTGGGCCTCAATGCAGTCGACTTCCAGAAGCACCGACCCGCCGCCGGCAAAGTCCAGCCGGATCCGGCCCGCCGGCGCGTCGGCTTCCTCGAAGGTCACCGCCAGCAGTTCCAGAACGGCGCCCCTGGCGTCCTGGCGGATCCGGGAGGCCTTCATGGACTTGACCTGGGTGATTGCCAATGCGGCGCGGCGTCGCTCGTGCTCGCCGGACCGCCGGTCGGCGTCCTTGTCCCAGACGAAGCGGTTGACCACGAAGATCGCCTTGCGCTCCTTCGGCAGATAGCGGATGTCGCCGACGGTCAGAACCGCGTCCTGAAGATGGGCGGACAGAACCTCAAGGTCCTCCGCATCCAGTGCTGCAAGCTTCAGCTGATCCATGGCTGTCAAGGTCTAACCCGCGTCCGTCGATTCAAGGCGAGAGCCGGACACATCTCTCCGGCCCGCTCTTCTCAAGCCGTTGACCTAAACGGGAATGGGCAATTTGGCAATCCGGCAAACGGTATGGAAGGCTCACGGCCCTTCGTCGACCCGCTGGCGCAGATCCGCCTTGATCTCGTCGAGCGTCGCGATGCGTTTGAAAATCCGCCCGCCGAGCCACAAACCGAAGATGATCAAAACCGCCCCGGCCAGCGCGCCCCAGGGCCAGCCGCCGAACACGAAGACAACCATCCCGGCAACGCCGAAGCCCGCCTGAACCAGAAACCGGATCGACTGCGCCGACATTGCGTCCTCCCGGAGTTAGCCGGAGATGCGCTCGATCTGCGCGCCGCAGCGGGTGAGCTTGTCTTCCAGGCGCTCGAAGCCGCGGTCCAGGTGATAGACCCGGTTGACGGTGGTCTCGCCTTCGGCCGCAAGGCCGGCAATGACCAGCGACACGGAGGCGCGCAGGTCGGTGGCCATCACCGGCGCGCCGCGCAGGGCGGAGACGCCGTCGACGATCGCCGTGTTGCCGTCGATGTGGATCTGGGCGCCCAGGCGAGCCAGCTCCTGGACGTGCATGAAGCGGTTTTCGAAGATGGTCTCGGTAATCCGGCTCTGCCCGCCGGCCCGGGTCATGAGAGCCATGAACTGGGCCTGCAGGTCGGTCGGGAAGCCCGGGAACGGCGCGGTGGTGACGTCGACCGGCCGGATACCGTTGCCGTTGCGATAGACCCTGAGGCCTTCCGGCGTCTCCGTGATCTCGGTCCCGGCCTCGCGCAGGGTGTCAAGCGCGGTGTCGAGCAGGTTTGCCCGGGTGCCGCGCAGCAGCACCTCGCCGCCGGTCATGGCGACCGCCATGGCATAGGTTCCGGTCTCGATCCGGTCGGCCACCACGGCATGATGGGCGCCGTGCAGGCGGTCGACGCCCTGGATGCGGATCACCGGCGTGCCGGCGCCCTCGATCTGCGCGCCCATGGCGGTCAGGCAGGCGGCGAGATCGGCCACTTCCGGTTCGCAGGCGGCGTTGACGATTTCCGTCTCGCCCTTGGCCAGCGTCGCCGCCATCATGATGGTGTGGGTTGCGCCGACGGAGACCTTCGGAAATTCCACCCGGTTACCCTTCAGGCCGCCGGGCGCCTTGACGACCACATAGCCGGCGTCGATGTCGATATCGGCGCCGAGCTTTTCCAGGCCCTCGATGAAGAAGTCGACCGGACGGGTACCGATGGCGCAGCCGCCGGGCAGCGACACGCGAGCTTCGTGCATGCGTGCGACCAGCGGGCCGATGACCCAGAAGCTCGCCCGCATCCTGGAGACGAGTTCATAAGGCGCGGTGGTGTCGACAATGTCGCGGGCGGTCAGGTGAACCGTCTGGCCTTCCAGATCGTCCTGGCCTGGCCGCTTGCCGTTGACCGAATAGTCGACGCCGTGGTTCATCAGGATCTGCGTCAGCTGGGCGACATCGCGCAGGCGCGGCACGTTGGTCAAGGTCAGCGTGTTGTCGGTCAGGAGAGACGCGATCATCAGCGGCAGGGCGGCATTCTTCGCCCCTGAAATCGGGATCTCGCCCTTGAGTTCCCGGCCCCCGACTACCTTGATGCTGTCCATTTTCCCACCCCGACAATAAAGCGTGTCGATCCCGTCATATTCCGGAAAGTTCCGGAGAATTCCTTGACCAATCTCAAAAGCGATGCCGTCGTCTATACGCTAGATGTGGCCCATGCAAGGCGGCAAGGGCCCCATTTTTTGACCTTCCAGCGGCAAAAGGCGCCATTTTACCGGAAAAGGCGCTGAAACCCGCAGCCCGGACCGGTCAGTCGTCCGCCTTGCCGGCCTTCGCCGCCGATTTCCGGCGGCGCAGATTGGCGCGCAGGGCCTCGGCCAGGCGCTCCTCGCGCGTTCCGGCCTTCGCCCCGGCCCTGGCGCCGGTCTTCGCCCCGGTCCGGGCAGAGGCGCGTGCGCCGCCCGTCTCCGGGCCGCCCGCCGTCTGGCTGCCCGCCTCCGTGCCAACCGGGGATTTTCCGTCCCTGTCCCTGTCCTTTTCGCCGTCCATGTCGATCCCGTCCGCTGGAATGGTCCGCCGCGCGCACCCAGGCCGTCTTTCCACAGGCTTCATGCGCCATGGAAAGCGGCCTCAGCCTCCGATTTACCCTGCCGGACCGCGCCCGCCAAGGGGCCGCGCCACCTTGCATTCAGAACTTTGACAGGCTTTGCAAAAAAACGTTCCGATAGCGCTTGCGCCCACAAGCCAACTGTGGCACAAGCCCTCGCATTCCGGCAGGCAGCCGCCCACCGGAACAAGCATCGGTTTCTCAAATTCCTGAAGAAGACCGGCCAGCCGCCGGATCTGCCGGGAGCGGACGAGAGACCCGCGGGATCGGGGCCCCTGCCCTGCTTCACCTCCCGCCGTATGCTGCCGTAGCTCAGGGGTAGAGCACTCCCTTGGTAAGGGAGAGGTCGAGAGTTCAAATCTCTCCGGCAGCACCATTTTCAAGCCTTACATATCAATAACTTGTTGGTTTCGAAGAGCTATTTCTTCGCGCTGTTCCATCACACTGTTACAGTGGAGCGATGGAAAAGATGTCTGGACACCCTCGCCTATACCGCCGTGGTGCGACCTTCTATCACCGTGCGGCCGTCCCTGTGGACATTACTGACACCTACCCCAAGACCGAGGAAACCTTCTCCCTGAGGACGAAGGATTATCGGGAGGCCGTGCGTCGGGTGCGGGTCGAGGCAGCAAGGGTGGACCGTCTCTTCGAGGCACACCGCAAGGAGCTGGAACGCGCGGCAGAACCGGCCCTGGAGGAACTCACGGACGCCCAGATCAAACACATCGGCGAAATCTACTACGCCTTCCTGCTGGAGGAGGACGAGGAGATCCGCCTTGACGGCTTCGAAGACCGTTCCTTCGAGGACTATGCGCAGGACGTCGAAGACCTCGATGAAATCAACCGCCATGACTTCGCCAGAGGCCAGCAGGATGGGTTCTTCAGGGGAGAGGCCGAAGAGGTGCTCACGTGGGAAACCGTCAAACTGAAGCTGGCCTCGGGGTCGTCCAGTTGGCCGAAGGTCATCAGGGTCCTTCAGGCCGCAACCATTAAAGCCAACAAGGCGAAGCGTGAGCGCAATGACGGCGAGGTAATCGAAACACCTGTCGTTCCCTCTGCGGCTCCCAGCATCCCCGTAAACACCCCTCTCCTGTCCGTTGCCATCTCCCAGTGGATTGAAGAAAAGAAGCAGACCTCCTGGGAACAGAAGACAGCCGACGATCACCGCATCTGGGCCGACAGGTTCGTGGTCATTGCCGGAGACAAGGCGCTTGAAGCCTATGGCAAGGCCGATGCGAGGACCTTCAAGGAGGTCCTGATGAAACTTCCGGCTAACTGGACCCGTCAGGCCGAACTTAAGGACATGAGCATCGACAAGGCCGCGAAGAAAGCTGACGAGCTTGGTTTGCCGCCCATGTCAGTTACCAACTTCAACAAGATCATCGGCTTTGTCTCCGCCTTCTGGAATTGGGCAAAGGCCAACTACGACGGGGTCGTGAGCAACCCATTCGACGGTATGAAACTGAAGAAGAGCGGCAAGGCACGGGACGAACGCCATCCGTTTACCCCGGAGGAACTCAAGGCGATCTTCAATGCCCCGCTCTATACCGGCTGCCACTCCATCAAGGCATGGCGAACACCCGGCAATGTCATTCCACGTGATAGCGGCCTCTACTGGGTACCCTTGATCGGCCTGTTTACGGGAGCGCGGTCGGGAGAAATCATTCAGCTCTACACCTCGGACATCGTCGAGATGGACAGCATTGTCTGTTTCGAGCTGACCGACGATGGCGATGATCAACGCCTTAAGAACTCGGGTTCTCACCGGTTCATCCCCGTCCATCCCGTCTTGAAGGAATTGGGACTGCTGGACTTCATTGAACGGTGCCGGTCACGGCAACAGACCCGGCTGTTCCCCGAGATGCCCAAAGGTGCCGACGGTTATTATTCGTCGCCGTATTCGAGGCAGTTCCGCCGCCTTCTGGAAAGCGTCGGCGCTAAGCATGCCAAAAACTCCTTCCATAGTTTCCGCCACAGCTTTGAGGACGCCTGTCGGAACAGCGGCATCCCTTCGGATCTCATGAACGCCCTCCAGGGCCACTCAGAGCCCGGCATGGCCGCCCGGTATGGCAGCGGGTTTGGCTTGAAACGGCTCGCAGAGGCGATTGAAAAGCTGGAGTATCCGGATCTCGACTTGAAACACCTCACCCTATTTTCCCCCTCTTTATGAGGGGGCAAAGCCCAGCGCATCATGTCAAAATCTATAACCACCAGGCAACGGTCACCATGAGAGAACCACTCCTCCGCCTAGCTCAACGCATTCGCGACTGCCTTGTGAAAGCCACACGCAATCGCCCAGAAGAAACACGTTGGACCATTAGGGGAGCGGTCTTCGGCCTGCTTGCTGGACTTTTCGTTGGTGGCGTAGGCATCTCTGCGGGAGGTGATGCGATTGGCATTTCCGGTTGTCTCCTCGGCATGGTGGTGTTCGGAGCAATCGGGAATCGGTTCGGGATCGGCAGGGACCGCAAGAACCTCGAGGATCGCGAACCGTAACCTCCACTTCATCCATCGATAGCGCATGGACAAGCTTGCCCGGATGAAGTGTAGTAACTGACAATGGTTTTGGGAGCAGACGTTTGAATCAGCAGGCACTTTCCTCGTTTATTTGGTCCGTTGCGGACCTGCTGCGCGGTGACTACAAGCAAGCCGACTACGGCAAAGTCATCCTACCTTTCACAGTCCTGCGCCGTCTGGACTGTGTCCTGGAGCCGACCAAACAGGCAGTGCTTGACGAGTTCGAGGCGAAAACCAAGCAGGGGCTGAACCCAGAGCCCTTCGTTTTGCGCAAAGCGGGACAGACCTTCTACAACACGTCCACGCTCGATATGGGCCGCCTGATCGGCGACCAGGACAACATCAGCGCCAACCTATACGCCTATATCCAAGGCTTCTCTGCGGACGTGCGAGATATCTTCGAGAGCTTCGAGTTTGCCGCTCAAGTGGACCGGCTGGCCAAGGCTGGGTTGCTCTATCAGGTGACAGAAAAGTTTGCCCGGATCGACCTGCATCCCGAGAAGGTTAGCAACTACCAGATGGGCCTCGTCTTTGAGGAGCTGATCCGACGCTTTTCGGAACTCTCCAATGAGACGGCCGGGGAACACTTCACTCCCCGAGAGGTCATCAGGCTGATGGTAAACCTCCTGTTCGTTGAGGATGACGACATCCTGTCCAAACCGGGCGTGGTGCGAACCATCTACGACCCAACGGCAGGAACGGGCGGGATGTTGTCGATAGCCGACGAATACTTGGCCGAGCATAATGACAAGGCTAAACTTGTAATGAACGGTCAGGAGTTGAACCCGGAATCCTACGCCATTTGCAAGGCGGACATGCTGATCAAGGGGCAGAACGTCTCCAACATCGTTTTCGGCAATACGCTGTCTGATGATGGCCATCCGGACGCTAAGTTTGACTATATGCTCTCCAATCCGCCCTTCGGCGTAGAGTGGAAAAAAGTCCAGAAGACAGTCAAAGCAGAACACGACAAGCTGGGCTTTGCCGGTCGTTTTGGGCCGGGTCTCCCCCGCGTGTCCGACGGTTCGCTTCTATTCCTGCTGCACCTCGTCTCCAAGATGCGCCCTGTGGCGGAAGGCGGTAGCCGGTTCGGCATCGTGCTCAACGGGTCACCGCTCTTCACCGGAGGGGCTGGCAGTGGTGAGAGCGAGATTCGCCGCTATGTGCTGGAGAACGATTTGGTCGAAGCCATCGTCGCCTTACCAACGGACATGTTCTACAACACTGGCATCTCAACCTATGTGTGGATCCTATCGAACCGCAAACCGGAGCAGCGCAAGGGTAAAGTGCAGCTGATTGACGGGGCGAGCTTCTGGCAGAAGACGCGTAAGAACCTCGGGTCCAAACGCAAGCAGCTAGGCGATGAAGATATTGAGACGCTAACGCGGTTGTTTGGTCGGTTCACCGAGGCACGACTCGCAACCATGCTCGATGTAGGGGGAAAGGAAGTTGAGCGGATAATCGTTCCCGATGGTGAGGCAGCCCCTGAGGCGCCGGAAGACGGTAAGGTCAAGTTAACTTTCATCTCCCGGATCTTCTCTAACGACGCTTTTGGCTACCGTCAGATCACCGTCGAGCGACCGCAACGGGATGAAGCTGGCAAGATTATGCTTGGCCAACGGGGCAAGGCTAAGGGAATACCCCAGGCGGACAGTTCCCTCAGAGACACAGAGAAAGTGCCACTGTCGGAAGACGTCGACGCCTACTTTAGCCGCGAGGTTTTACCCCACGCACAAGACGCCTGGATCGACCCGGGCAAGACGAAGGTTGGCTACGAGATTCCATTCAATCGCTACTTCTACGTCTTCGAACCACCGCGCCCTTTGGAAGAGATCGATGCAGACCTTAAGGTGGTTACGGGGCATATGCTGGAGATGCTCGAGGAGCTGAGCGCATGAAGGGTGCTGAGCTACGTCGGGCGATTTTCGAGTTAATCGAGACGCACCCGGATATCACTGCGGATGCACAGCACGAACATGCACACATGTTTCATACGAGTAATGGCCAGGTTATTGGGGTAGAGCCGGAGCGAGTTCGGTTTCAGAACATCTTCATTGCCGCTGCAGACGTTGACCTGCCCCGACTCGTTGATATCGCACACAGACTCTACTCAGCCGGAGACTATCCCACCAGCCGCCCGAACCACAATCTGTTTGGCGAAGGAGGCTTTGATGACGTCGACCTAATCTGCTTCAAAGTCACTGACTTGTGGCAAGCCGCCCGCGTGATTCTTGCGGTCGCTGGGAGTGGGTGCAAATCATGATTCCTTCCTACGCTAGCTATAAGAGCAGTGACCTGGAATGGCTTGGCCAGATACCGGCTCATTGGGAAACTGAGCGGTTGGCGAATCAGTTTGTCCAAGCCATAGAACCTGGCCGAGATGAATTGCCTATCTTGAGCGTCTCCATTCATTCGGGGGTGTCCGACGATGAGATCGATCCGGAAAACATGGAACGAATGGTCGTTCGAAGTGAAGATCGGACAATGTATAGAGCCGTTAGGCCAGGTGATCTCGTCTATAACATGATGCGAGCGTGGCAGGGTGGCTTCGGCACCGTCGCGGTTTCTGGAATGGTCAGCCCCGCTTATATAGTTGCTCGTCCGAGGGAAAAGAGCACAATTCGCACAGATTTCGTCGAAGCTCTGCTACGCACCCCCCAAGCGGTCGAGGAAATGAGGCGCCATTCACTTGGTGTGACTGACTTTCGGCTACGTCTTTATTGGGACGAATTTAAGAACCTGCGGCTGCCTGTACCTCCCCCAAATGAGCAGGTTGCTATCATGCACTTCCTCGAACGCGAAACGGGTAAGATCGATGCACTAGTGGCGGAGCAGAAGCGATTAATCGAATTGCTGAAGGAAAAGCGTCAAGCAGTGATCTCCGATGCCGTTACTAAAGGGCTCCGTCCCAATGTCCCAATGAAGGACAGCGGCATCGAGTGGCTCGGCGAGGTTCCACGAGATTGGATCGTTTCCACAGTCGGAAGACTGAGCCGCTACCTGTCATATGGCTTCACAAACCCGATGCCAACGGCAGACAACGGACCATTCTTACTCACAGCTAATGACGTTCAGTACGGTTCTGTGAATTATGAAAATGCCAGACGGACAACCAATGCAGCATACGCAGCTCTAACAGCCAAGAGCAGACCAATTGCTGGTGACATTTTGATAACGAAAGATGGAACGCTCGGTCGCATAGCCGTTCACGACGGTTCAGAAGCTTGCATCAATCAATCGGTCGCATTGCTTCGCCCAGATCATGATCAAGTGACATCTGAGTTCCTTGCTTTCGCTCTACTTGCCGGAGTTTACCAAAATAGGATGCTCTACGAGGCGGGAGGGACAACCATCAAACACATCTATATATCCAGATTGGCAAAGATGCCGTTTGCAAGCCCAAGCCTGGCGGAACAAGCAGAGATCCTCAGGTTCCTCGTGGACGAGACTCAGAAATTTGACACCCTAGTATCATATTCGCAGCAATCGGTTGCGCTGCTCCAAGAACGCCGCTCGGCTCTGAGATCGGCGGTGCAAAATTCGACCACGGTAGCGGCGGGATAGTCCTGCTGCGGGCGGCGTAAAAGTCGTCCACCTATTTTCCTTCTGCGATGACGGCAGGAGGGTTCGGGGATCTATACCGTGGA
>Ga0272444_10000440_pt1 | contig 44842 bp, 40 predicted proteins | sample SSMForm13_FD_201033 | JGI IMG/M metagenome (GOLD analysis project Ga0272444, IMG submission 201033) | Marine sediment archaeal communities from Little Sippewissett salt marsh, Falmouth, MA, United States - SSM-Form-13 | ecosystem: Environmental > Aquatic > Marine > Wetlands > Sediment ... | reverse complement strand
ACAATATCGGGCACGATGCTCCTGAGGCAGGAGAGACCGACTGGCGGGGACTGTCACGCCTTCGGGCCGAACTGAACCTTGAATTGAATGCCCGATTCTCCCGTTCATGGCAGGCCCGCATAAGCGGTAAGGGGGGATACGACCTTGCGTATGCGATTCACGGCAGGGACGAATTCACCCCTGAAGTGATCGACAATTATGAGCAAGAGATTGAACTCGGCGAAACGTACATACAGGGCAGTCTTGCGAAGAGCCTTGATATTAAATTCGGCCGCCAGATCGTTGTCTGGGGAAAATCCGACAACATACGTGTCACGGATGTGCTCAACCCGCTTGACAGGCGTGAGCCCTTTGTAACCGATATCGAAGACCTGAGGCTCCCCGTTACCATGACACGCCTCGACTATTACATCGGCGACTGGAGCCTCACCGGCATGGCGATTCACGAGATACGCTTTAACAAGCTCCCGGAATACGGAAGTGATTTTTATCCGGGCGCGCAGCCGCCTCCTCATGAAGACAAGCCGGATTCATGTTGCTCAAACACCGAGTACGCGGCTGCGATCAGCGGGATTTTCAGCGGATGGGACATCGCATTTTACTGGGCGGATGTTTACGACGACATGCCCCATATACGCCTCGTGTCTCCGGGCCTGCCCCCGCAGACACAGTGGCAACACGCGCGCCTGAAAATGGTCGGGGCGGCATTCAATCAGGCGCTTGGCAACTGGCTCTTAAAAGCGGAAGGGGCCTACATAGACGGGTTTGAGTTTTTCAATGCGCCCGGAGAGGAGTATTCGCGAACAGATGTGCTGGCCGGCGTTGAATACTCCGGCTTTCACGATACCACGCTCAGCATGGATGCCGTGATCAGACATATCAACCATTTTGACGATGCCTTGAAACGATCGCCGGACAACGCACAGGAGAATGAGTTTCAATGGGTAGTGCGACTCACCAGAGACTTTTTCAATGAGATACTGACGACAACCATTCTGATCTCGACATTCGGAGGGCTCGGCCAGGACGGAGTCCTGCAGCGCTTTTCCGCTGAATACGATATAACCGATTCCATCCAGGTAACAGGGGGGCTGGCGCTCTACTTGTCCGGAGACATGTCACAATACAAAAAGATCGGTGTCAACGACCGTCTCTTTTGCGAAATCAAATACAGCTTTTAATAATCCCCGTTTCAGAAACATTCATCAGGACCGCCTTCACGAAGATTGATAGCGGATTAATTGCGTATTTCCGGGTTAAACTATTGCCTGTTCACGGTAATATGTGCTATTAAGGCGGGTCGTTACATTTAAGTATATATATTCAGGGGATGAAAATGGATTATAAAGACACACTCAATCTGCCGAAGACCGATTTTTCAATGAAGGCGAATCTGGCCCGTAAGGAACCGGAACTGCTTGAGAAATGGAAAGAGATCGATATCTATAAGAAAATACGGACCGGATCAGAGGGGATGAAAAAATATATCCTTCATGACGGTCCCCCCTACGCGAACGGGGATATTCATCTTGGAACAGCGCTGAACAAGATAATCAAGGACATTGTAATCAAATCGAGAAATATGGTCGGCTTCGACTGTGTGTATGTTCCGGGGTGGGACTGCCACGGCCTTCCGATAGAACACCAGGTAGACAAGGAACTGGGAGAAAAGCAGCACACCATGCCGCAGGCGGAGAAGAGACGACTCTGCCGCAGCTACGCAAACAGGTATCTTGATATTCAGAGAAAACAGTTTAAACGGTTCGGCGTATTCGGCGAGTGGGATAATCCGTATGTGACAATGGATTACGATTACGAGGCGACCACGATCGATGAATTCGGAAAACTTCTCCTCAGCGGTGATGTCTACAAGGGAAAAAAACCGGTGTACTGGTGCGCTTCATGCAAGACAGCCCTCGCCGAGGCGGAGGTGGAATATGACGATCATACGACACCTTCCATATACGTCAAATTCCCGATGGTCTCCGACATATCGGAAGCACGCCCCGCACTCTCCGGGGAAAAGGTCAACGTGGTCATCTGGACTACCACGCCATGGACAATTCCCGCCAATCTCGCTATCGCCCTGCATGAAGATTTCGACTATGTCGCGATCAAGGTAGAGGGAGAGGTGTTGATCTTTGCGAAGGAACTGCAGGACTACTGTCTGGATGCCTTTGGTTTCCGTGATAAGGAATACGAAGTCGTGGATGAATTTAAAGGAAGCGCCCTGGAGGGATTAAAATGCCGGCATCCCTTTATCGAACGCGAAAGCGTTCTGATACTCGCGCCCTTTGTGACGCTTGATGCAGGAACCGGGTGTGTCCATATTGCTCCGGGACACGGGCAGGAAGACTATGAAATCGGTCTCGAATACGGACTGGATGTCTACGCGCCGGTGGACGATGACGGCCGGTTTACACCCGACGTAAACTTCTTCGCGGGCGAATTTGTGTTTGATGCCAACGATGCGGTCAATGAAAAACTGAAAGAGGTCGGGGCGCTCCTGAGTACCATGGATATCGAGCATCAATATCCTCATTGCTGGAGATGCAAAAACCCCATTATTTTCAGGTCGACGGAACAGTGGTTTATCTCCATGGAGAAGAACGGTCTGCGCGACAAGGCTCTCAAGGCCATAGAAAGCGTGAACTGGTTTCCATCATGGGGGCACGACCGTATATACGGCATGATAGAAAACAGGCCCGACTGGTGTATATCGAGACAGCGCTCGTGGGGAGTACCGATAACCGTCTTTTACTGCAAGAACTGCGGGGAATATCTGGCCACAAAAGAGATTCTGGATCATATTGTCGCCATGGTCAAAAAAGATGGCGCCGATATCTGGTTCGAGAAGGATGCGAACGACCTGCTTCCCGATGGAACCGTTTGCCCTGCCTGCGGGAAAAATGATTTCAAGAAAGAAACGAACATCCTCGATGTCTGGTTTGATTCCGGGGTGAGCCACGCGGCGGTGCTTGAGAAGAGAGACGGTCTTGAATCACCCTGTGACATGTATCTGGAGGGAAGCGACCAGCACAGGGGATGGTTCCATTCCTCGCTTCTGGAGTCGGTAGGTACCCGGGGCAGAGCACCGTACAAGAATGTGCTGACACATGGTTTTGTGGTGGATGGAGAGGGAAAGAAGATGTCCAAGTCATTGGGCAACTTTATCGATCCCCAGAAAATGGTCGATCAATACGGGGCCGAGATATTGCGTCTGTGGGTGGCCGCCGAGGATTATACCGTCGACATCAGGATATCCGATGAGATACTCAAGCGTCTCGTTGAGGCGTACAGGCGAATTCGTAATACAAGCCGATATATCCTCGGAAACCTCTATGACTTTGATTGCAAGGAGGACATGGTCCCCGTTGAAGAGATGGAGGAGATCGACAGGTGGGCACTCTATCGCCTTCAGGAGATTATCCGGCGGGTGAAGGGCGCATACGAAAATTACCAGTTTCATGTCGTGTACTACACATTGTACAATTTCTGCAGCGTCGACCTGAGCGCCCTCTATCTGGATGTGCTGAAGGACAGGCTGTACACTTCGAAGGCCGGTTCACAGGAGAGGCGATCCGCCCAGAGCGCGATGTATCTTATTCTCGATGCCATGACACGTCTCCTGGCCCCGGTACTCGTCTTTACCGCCGAGGAGATATGGTCGAAGATGCCCGATTACGAAGGGAAAGAAGAAAGCATCCATATGACACAGTTCCCGGAGGAAGACGCCGCATATCTCGATGAGGAGCTGGGCAAAAAATGGGAAACACTGATAGCCGTCAAGAGTGAAATATCAAAGGCCATCGAGATAGCCAGGCAGGGAAAGATTGTGGGGCATTCCCTCGACAGTTGTGTCAGCATCCGTGCTCCGGAGAAATTGAAGATATTCCTGGAGGGATATCTCGATACCATGAAGACGCTTCTTATCGTCTCACAGGTAAAGATCGTGCCGGAAGACACATTGTCCGATCCGTATGAAAGCACGGAGTTTGAGGGTCTGAAGATAGAAGTTTCCAAGGCATTGGGATCGAAATGCGAACGGTGCTGGAACTACAGCGAGACAGTAGGCTCGAACGCCGATCATCCGACAATTTGCGCGCGATGCGTGGAGAATCTGTAAGGAGCACGGGATTTTGGACAGGAAGAAAGGTGTTTTTTTTATAACACTGTTGCTGGTCGTGGGGTTCGATCAGATCTCCAAGATATATATCAGTTCGACGATGTCTTTGCATGCTTCGCACCCGGTGATTGACGGCTTTTTTAATATCACGTATGTGCGCAACCCGGGAGCCGCGTTCGGTTTTCTCACGAGTGCAACCCCCCTGTTTCGATCAGTGTTCCTGATAGCCGTCTCGGCTGCGGCTATCGTGATGATTCTGTATTTTCTTACAAAAAACAGGTCAGCCGGAATGCTCCTTACATTTGCCCTTTCTCTGATAGTAGGCGGCGCCGCAGGAAACTTGCTGGACCGGTTACGATTTGGGAATGTTGTCGATTTTCTTGACTTCTACATCGCATCTTATCACTGGCCAGCCTTTAATGTCGCCGATTCGGCCATATCGGTAGGAGCCGTTTTGCTTATTGTGGAAATGTTCAGAAAAAAGTCAGGGTCACTTCGGCAATAGAACGATTACCTTCAGATATTTTCTGCCCCATTCAAGGGCATCATCGCGGTCGGAAAAGAATATGTCTATGTGATTTCCCTTTATAGCACTCCCCACATCATGCACCTCGCCCCAGCCATACCCCGGAACATACATCTTGGTGCCGAAGGGATACAGCCGGGTATCCGCAGCGATAGTGCCATGCTTTGCCTCACTCCCGTCGGCGGTGATTCCAACCTGCTTTCTTTGACCCTTTAGAGGCCCATAGGCGTAAACAGGCGGGCCGATACACCAGTACTTTCTCTCCCAGCCGCAGGATTCGGGACCGGCATCATAGGCGGTTACAACCATCTTCCGAACGGTTCTTCTGTATTCTTTGCCCTTCGGGAAAAAACAGCATCCATGGAAAAAAAAGCTCGCCAGAAGTGGAATAAGCCATAAACAGATTTTCACCTGTAATCTGGTCATATCGTATACCTTTTGCCGCGCGTTCAATGCCTGGGAACTCTTCACTCGACTCCTTGAATCCCCAAATCCTTTCGCGTCTCATCCTACCCCATCAGACCCGGAAGAAAAAGCGCTATCTGGGGAAAGGGGATGAGAAGAAGAGTGCCTATTATCAACGCCGCAAGGAAGGGGAGAATACCCCTGAAAATGATATTGAGCGGGACATCTCTGGCTACCCCGCTTACTACATAGACGTTTACCCCTACAGGCGGGGTGATCACGCCGATCTGGGTCACCAGCACTATTATGACACCAAACCATATCGGGTCATATCCAAGGAGCAACACTACCGGGTAAAAGATGGGTATTGTCAGCATAATAAGCGCCAGCGAATCTATGACACACCCCCCCACCAGATACACCAGGATAATAATCAGCATGACGGCATAACGTGGCAATTGTATTTCGGAGACCCCGTTTGCAATGTCGAAGGGGATTCTGGTTACCGCAAGAAAATGTCCGAATATGGTGGCTCCCGCAACAATTATAAGAATCATGCAGGATATTCGCGTCGTTTCAGAGATGGACGCGATAAACCCTTTCATGGTGAGGTTGCGGCCGGCAAGCGCCAGCACAATTGTGCCGAATGCGCCAATTGCTCCGGCCTCCGTGGGAGTGAAAAACCCACAGAATAAACCGCCCATTATAAGCAGAAACAGGAGAAGGGTCTCAATAAGCCCTGAAAGCGATGCCAGTTTTTCTCTCAGGGGGGCTCTTGGTCCCTTCGGCCCCAGTTCCGGCCGCATATGCGTCCATATGACAATGGCAAGGGCAAAGAGAACGGCAAGGATAATCCCGGGCAACAAGCCAGCCATAAAGAGTTTTCCTATGGATTGCTCCGTGAGGATTCCGTACACAATAAATATGACGCTGGGAGGAATCAGGATGCCCAGCCCTCCGGCGGCGGCGACCACTCCGGTGGCAAGCTCCGGCTTATAATTGTACCGCTTCATCTCCGGGAGTGTTGCGGCACCCATGGTTGCAGCTGTCGCGTTTGTGGACCCACAGATAGCCGCGAAAGCCGCGCACGCCCCCACCGTTGCAATAGCAAGCCCCCCGGGCCAGTGGCCGATGAATTTATAGGCTGCGTTGAATAGTCTCTTGCTTATTCCGGAATGATACGCGATCTGTCCCATCAATACGAAGAGGGGTATCACGGTTAGGCTGTAGGATCCAAAGACGGAAAAAAAATCTTTTACAATCATGTTCATGGATGCATCGAAAGAAACGATGAAGCCGAACCCCACAAATCCCACCGCCGCCATTACGAAACCGACAGGTATCCTCAAAAATATTAATATGAATAGCGCTGCGATACCGATAATGCCTATTGCTGTGGGGCTCACCCTTTAATCCTCTGTAGTGATTTGTAGAAGTTTACCGCAAGAACAAAAAACACGAGAAGACAGCCAAACGCTATGCTGAAAACGAACGGATATACAGGCACTTCTATCGTAAGAGAGACTTCTCCGACCTGTTTCAGGTCCAGGGCATATAACGTACTCTGCCACGCCAGTATTCCGAAAAGCACGGCGCTGAAAAATTCTCCGGCCGCGATAACACTATATCGCACCCTCTTCGGCATCCTGTTAGTCAGGAACTCCACCGTAATATGACCGCCCTTCAGGGTGGTATACGCAAGCGCAAAGGAAACACCGACTGTTCCCATCAGACCCACAAGTTCATATGTTCCGGGGATAGGGTGGCGAAAAAGACGCAAAACAACATCAAGACAGGTGATCAGCATCATGGCCAGAATGGCACCTGCCGCCAGCCAGTTGAATCTCCTCGTGAGATTATCAAGTTGTTTTTCCAGACGTACCATATGGTTTCGAGCATCGGGGTTCGGAGTTACCGGGCCGCTCTCATATCAAACACGAAACTCCGATCCCGGCTCCCGATTTCCGATCTTTTATTTACTGTATGTGTCTATCAGCTCTTTCGCCTTCGCTACGGCCTTTGTTCCCGGCAGACCCTGCGCGTCGGTGGCAGTGATATAGTCTTCAATAATAGGACTGACCAGCTCCGCCCACCGGCCGTTTTCCTCTTCGGAGAGAGCGATTATCTCATTGCCCTTGCTTACGGTATACGCCCGTCCTTCATCATCGCTCTTGTCCCAGGCCTCTCCATGAACAACGACCCACTCCTCGTTGACCTCTTCAATCATCTTCCTCAGTTCTTTCGGCAGGGCATTCCATTTCTTGAGATTCATTACCACGAACATGGAGGTGGTATAACCGACGCTGGTACATTCCGTCGTGTATTTGACGACTTCCGCCTGTCTCCATCCCTTAAGAGTCTCTATGGGTGTAAAGGTGCCTTCAACCACGCTCTTTTGCAGAGCCTCATAGGTGTCGCCCTGGGGCATTGCTACGGGCACTCCGCCGAGAGCCTTGACGATTTTGGCGCTCAGTCCGGTCGAACGGATTTTCATTCCCTTTACATCCTCCACTGTCCTGACCGGTTTCTGCGTGTGAAGCAAGCCGGGACCATGACCATGTATGTAGAGAACCTTTACATCATCCAACTCCTTGGGCGACATCGCCTTGTAAAACTCGGTGGCGACGCGGGTAGCTACTTTACCGTTGGGATACCCGTGAGGAAGATCAACAGCCGCCATTACGGGGAAACGTCCTCTCGTGTACGCAAAGCAGGACATTCCTATATCCGATATTTCCTTTACCACACCGTCGTAACACTGATTTGCCTTCGTCAGGGTTCCTCCCGGAAACACTGTGATCTTTATTCTTCCGCCGGAACGTTTTTCTATCTCCTCGGCCCATGATACGGCTGCCTTGCACTGGCTGTGTGTAGGTGGAAAAAATATACTGTAGGTAAGTTCTATGGTTTCTTCTTTTTTCTGGCAGCCTGTCATCACTAGCAGTGCCGCCATTCCTATCATCATTGTTATCAGAAAAATCTTCTTCATTGGTTCCCCCTTAAATAACAATTTGCCTTTAATCCTGCCCCCCTCATCAGCAGCAAGAAATCCCTGTGTTAAATGTAATTACGCAATAGAAAATAGAAAACTGGATGGCCTGCTTTCCTGTCCGCCAGGGGACAAGAAGCAGGCATTAATACATATAGTTTGTACGGTAGGAATTGATTGGATGGAAATTTGAGGTTTTGTTTCCCATAAATTGTACCCGGTTCTAAAGAATAAGGTGAAATTCGTAACCGATTTCTTTCCGCTTGTCAAATATTATTTTCAGCTGTTGAAAAAATCTAAAACGCATTCCAACAGGCACCCGAATCGATACAAATGAACGGGCCCCGACGAACTGAAAACAGTATCATCGTATGCATTTCCCTATGCGGGAAGCGAATACACCTGATACCGCGTGCAGGGTTGCTGGATTCTCTTAACGGTGATTCTATTTTTTCTTTGCAGTTTTTGCCTTGCTCGCTTCAGCCTTCTCCGCGGTCTTTGTTTTCTCCAGTTCCGCTTTGTATTTTTCCGCCTCAGCTTTTGCCTTTTGCAACTCTTCTTTGGCGACCTCTAAATCCGCCTCGCTTGTTTTTTCCTCTTTTTTCGACTTCATCTGATCCTTTATCTCATCGTAACCGACATATATGGCAAGAGCGCCTCCCAACAGAAGAACAATCGGAATTCCACCCGCGAGAAGATTCAGGAAAGGCCCCCACCAGATCCCCAAGCCGATAAGTCCCAATACTGCTCCTATTATACCGCCTAACAATACCTTCATAATTCACCATCCTCCCTCTATCAAGATTTGAACTTTTACCACGATCGTTACGGCAAGAACACACCAACAAACCGTAACCTCCAGCTAACACAAAAATACAGGACAGGCAAGTTCAAAATAGAGAAAAAGAGCTTGCCTAAAAAGAATTTTTAGATTATTTTTACAGACTTTTAAATAACGTGATTGTCCATGAAAGATTCCCGGACCTGCGAGGGACCGGGGGAAGGATGCTAAATGGTGAAACTTGATTTTGAAAAGGGAGGGGGACTTATTCCTGTAATAGCTCAGGATTATGCGACGAACGATATTTTGATGATGGCTTACATGAATAAGGAAGCATGGCTGAAAACAGTAGAAACGGGGAAAGCGACCTATTGGAGCAGGTCACGAAATACCCTCTGGATTAAAGGTGAAACATCGGGTAATGTTCAGATTGTCAGGGAAATTCTTGTGGACTGCGATCTTGATACCATTGTCCTCAAGGTGGATCAAATAGGGGGCGCCGCATGTCATATGGGGTACAGATCCTGTTTTTACAGAAGAGTGTCGGGCGGAGAAATGGAAATAATCAGCGAGAGAGTCTTTGATCCGGAGAAAGTGTATAAAAAATGAAGAAACTGAAGCTGGGAATACCAAAGGGGAGCCTTGAATCCAAAACCATCGAGCTTTTTAAAAAGGCAGGGTGGTCAATATCGTATGATTCAAGAAGCTATTTCCCCGATATTGACGATAACGATATTTCCTGCGCCCTTGTAAGAGCGCAGGAAATGCCGCGGTATATCGATGATGGGACACTGGATCTTGGTCTTACCGGAAAAGACTGGATTCTGGAAAACGAGTCTGATGTTGTTGTGGTCCAGGATCTTATTTATTCAAAAACATCTACACGGCAGGCCCGGTGGGTGCTTGTAGTACGGGAAGATTCCCCGATAAAAACCATAGAAGATCTGTCAGGGAAAAAAATATCCACCGAGCTGGTAAACTTTACCCGGAATTACTTTAAAAAGAGGGGCATCGACGCTCATCTGGAATTTTCCTGGGGCGCGACGGAGGCCAAGGTGGTCGAGGGCCTCGTGGACGCGATAGTGGAGGTTACAGAAACGGGGAGCACGTTAAAGGCCAATAAATTAAAGATTATTCATGAACTCATGAAGACGAATACTCAGCTGATTGCCAACAAACAGGCGTGGGATGATCCATGGAAAAGGAGAAAGATAGAACAGATAAGCATTCTCCTGGGAGGATCACTTATGGCCATGGGTAAAGTCGGGCTTAAGATGAATGTTGCCAGGGACAATCTTGGGGGTGTTGTCCTGTTGCTTCCCTCTCTCAAAGCACCCACTACTTCAGCGCTGTATGACGAAAACTGGTTTGCCGTTGAAACCGTTGTAGACAGCAGTATCGTAAGGGAATTGATTCCCCTTCTCCGGGAGGCCGGCGCTGAAGGCATAATAGAATACCCCCTTAACAAGGTATTATAACCGATTCATCGTTACGAGCACGAATGAGAAGGCAACGCAACCCCGACGTCCGGATAAATGAAAATACGCTCTCTGGAGAACGGCACACCTCTCAACAAGCAATATTCCGTTTATTTTACATTTTTTCCGGATGCACCCGGTGAGGGCGCACACACCGGAGAAGTTCGGGTTTATCAATCCATCACAAAAGGAGGACCTGCATTATGGCAAGAAAGAAAAGCATAGTACGGAAAACCACTGAGACGGATGTCTCTGCCGAAATAAATCTCGATGGTGCGGGTGCGGGAACAATATCCACGACAATACCCTTTCTTGACCATATGTTGGAACTTTTTGCGAAGCACGGATTTATGGATTTGAACGTTAAAGGCAGTGGAGACACAGACGTGGATTATCATCACCTCGTGGAGGATATAGGCATATGCCTCGGGGAAGCGGTAAAGGGCGCCCTGAAAGAAAAGGAGGGGATAAGCCGTTACGGTAACGCCTTTGTGCCCATGGATGAAACCCTGTGCCATGTCTGCATCGATATCTCAGGAAGACCGTATCTCGTTTTCAGGGCCGATTTCGACGGTAAAAAGATACGCGATTTTGACCCTCTTTTACTTGAGGAATTCTTTAAGGCTTTTTCGGATCACGGGGGAATAACCTTGCACATAAATGTCATATATGGTAAGAATCCTCACCACATAGCGGAAGCTGTCTTCAAGGCGTTTGCCCGCGCCCTGAGGGATGCTGTATATATCGACGACCGGATCAAAGGCGTGCTGTCAACAAAAGGAAGTATATAACTTCCCTTTATCCGAGACAATGGTAAGAGAGATAACAATTATGGGAAAGTGTCTTGCCTTTTATCCTTTCCGGCTTCTTCTCTGCGGGGCGATATCTGTGGTGTTGCTTGCCGGATGTGTTTCCAAAACCGCCGGCGACGCGAATACTCTTCGCCGGAAAAATGTCTCCGGCTTACAGAAGATCGCTATCGTTCCATTTCAGGCAATACACTCGAATGATCCCGAAATCACCTGTATCCGATGTCCTGTCTGCAACACAACATTCAGGACATCAGCTTTTACGGGAAACCCGGAAAAAAAGATAGAAGGGCTCTTTCTGAAAGAAATTTCTTCTTTTCAACGCTACAGCCTGATACCGCCGGAGGATCTGAAACAGGTGTATAAAAGAGTTTCCATCATCCTTTCCGGAAAAAACCACGTGGAGATATTGACGAAAGTCGGGAGAGAGGTCGGAGCGGACGGAGTTATCGCGGGATATCTTTTCTATTATACGGAACGGAAAGGCCTGGATTATTCCGTGGAAAGACCCGCTTCAGTGGCTTTCTGCGTACATCTCATCAGGGTTCAAGACGGCACATCGATATGGAAAGGCGTCTTTGACAAGACACAGAGCTCATTGATGGAAAACATTTTTGATATAGTACCCTTTATAAAAGGTGGAGGGAAATGGCTTACCGCTGAAGAATTGTCACTGGAGGGCATCCGGGAAATCTTAAAGAGTTTTCCGAACATGAAGGGAGATTTATAATTGCTCATCATACCTGCTATTGATTTAAAAGACGGCAAATGCGTGCGTCTTCTTCAGGGTGATTTCAGCCAGTCTACCGTCTATTCGAATCATCCCTCGGATATCGCCGCACAGTGGCAGGAGAAGGGAGCGAAGCGTATTCACGTGATCGATCTTGACGGCTCTCGCGACGGGTCCCCCCGTAATATGGACGTTATCAGAGAACTTGCCCGCTCGGCAGATATCCCTCTGCAGGTTGGTGGCGGGATACGGGATATGAAAACCGTTGAGAGCTACATCAATATGGGCATCACGTATGTCATACTTGGAACAGTCGCCCTGAAAGACAGGGCATTTGTCCTCGATGCGTGCGCTCGTTACGGTGGAAACATCATCCTTGCCATCGACGCGCGTGACGGCAGGATCGCGGTTGAGGGATGGACAGAAAGCACCAACCAGTCTCCCGTCGAGATTGCCTCGAGCTATGAGAACTGCGGGCTGGAGTCTATTATATATACCGATATCCAACGTGACGGGACGGAGTCGGGGGTGAATATAGAATCCACAAAACTGCTTTCGGAATCCGTAGACATCCCGGTTATTGCCTCGGGCGGCGTTGCGGATATCCATGATATCGAGCGTCTGCTTGAGGCGGAAGCTTCGGGAATAATGGGGGTAATCACCGGAAAGGCCCTTTATACCGGCGCATTGAAACTTGAAGATGCTATTGCCAGAGTTTCAGCGTCTGCATAGGAGGAATGTCAGATGGAGAACTGTATATTCTGTAAGATTGTACAGGGAGAAATCCCCGCGAACATTGTCTACGAATCCGAAGATGTCCTGGCTTTTGACGATATTAATCCTGCCGCTCCCGTTCATGTCGTCGCCGTACCCAAAACACATGTGGCAACGCTCATGGATGTCCCGGAAGGCATGATGGACAGCTTGATCGCGGCAGTGCAGGAGATTGCGAAGATTAAGGGAATCGACACAAAAGGCTTCAGAACGGTTGTTAATTGCAATGAAGACGGCGGCCAGGTAATCTTTCACCTGCATGTTCACATTCTGGGAGGAAGAAAATTAAGTGATGATATGGGGTGATGCTCACGTTCAGAGCCACAGAGAACAGATAGTGTATTCTGTGAACCGGCACCTCTGTTGCAAAACGAAAAGAAAGGTAACGATCAGATGGATATACAAGAACGTGTTTCGAGCGAAATGATCAAAGCCGCCAAGGACAAAGACAAGGTGGCGCTTTCCGCGCTTCGCATGATCAAATCGGCGTTGCATAACAAGGAGATAGATCTAAAGGATCAGTTTGGCGAAAAGGAAGCCCTGCAGGTATTGTCCTCCATGATAAAGCAGAGAAAAGATTCTGTTGAACAATTCAAAAATGGCGGCAGACCGGAACTTGCGGAACTAGAGGAAAAGGAAATCGAAGTGATCCAGCGATTTATGCCGGCACAGATGTCGGAAGAAGAAATAACGGCGGAGATTGAGCATGCCATAGAAGAAACAGGCGCCGCAAGCATCCGGGATATGGGAAAGGTCATGAAATTGCTCATGCCCAGGGTAACGGGAAAGGCCGACGGAAAAACTGTCGGCGAGGCGGTGAAGGCGCGATTGTCCTGAGCAGCACATTTGATCACGCGTCTATTACAGCATGAAGATTCTCTTTTAATATACATGTTTTCGGAATATATGGTCGCAGGTATAAGGCGCTGATACTCGTGGGATTACTTTCTGAACACATCGCAAAGATTGGATGAATACCCTTTGATCGATGGATTCATCCACAGGGGTACGAACAGCTTGAAGGGATATATTCCTCAGGAAAAGATAGGGGAGATAAAAAGCAGGGTAAATATTGTGGATCTTATATCCGAATATGTTACCCTCAAAAAAGCCGGCAGAAATTATGTCGGGCTCTGTCCGTTCCACAAGGAAAAAACACCATCTTTCAGCGTCAATCCCGAAAAACAGATATTTTACTGCTTTGGTTGCGGAGAGGGTGGAGACATCTTCGCCTTTCTGATGAAGATGAATGGCGCGAGTTTTGCCGAGTCGGCACGATATCTGGCGAATAAAGCCGGCGTCGTGATCCCGGCCAGAAGGATGACCGATGCGGAAAGGACAGCCACAAGCGAACAGGAAAAACTCAGAAAAATAAACGCGATGGCGGCAGACTGGTTCTCCGGGCAGCTTTCTTCCGAGAGCGGGCGTCCGGCTCGGGACTATCTTGAGGGACGAAAAATGGGGGATGCTGTAACCCGCGAATTTCGAGTGGGTTATTCCCCGGAAGGCTGGAGCCGGCTTGCTCACTATTTCGAAGAAAAAAAAGTCCCGCTGGGGCTTGTCGAAAAAACCGGTCTCATCATATCTAAAAATAATGGCGGGTTTTATGACCGGTTTCGCGGGAGACTGATCTTTCCGATCGAAGATTTGAGCGGCAGGGTTGTGGCGTTCGGCGGACGGGCTCTCGGTGACGATATGCCGAAATATCTCAACTCTCCCGAGTCTCCCGTCTACACAAAGGGCAGGGTTCTGTACGGTATGTACAGGACAAAGGACAGCATCCGGGACCAGAATTATGTTATCGTTGTGGAAGGATACATCGACCTTCTTTCCCTTCGTGACGCGGGGGTGGGTAACGTAGTGGCAACGCTGGGAACCGCCCTGACCCGGGAACACGTTGAACTGATAAGGCGATTCACGCGGAATATTGCCGTTATCTTCGATCCCGATGAAGCGGGCAGACACGCGGTAGAACGCAGCTTGAAGCTTTTCCTTGAAGAAAACATGCACGCCAGGATAGTGGTCCTCCCCGAAGGATATGATCCTGACGACTATGTCAAAAAATTCGGCAAAAAGGCCCTCGAGGATTGCATCGCCCACTCCCCGATGATGGTGGACTATTATATAGAAACAATAATGGGGAGCCGGGATACACTTGAAGGCAATTTGGATATCGGGAGAGAGTCAGCCTCTTTTATAGGCACTATCAGTGACCGGGTTGAACGAAACCTGTTCATAAAACGGGTATCTGAAAAACTTGGTATTGATCAGAAACTGTTGAAAGACAGGGTCGCGAAAGCGTCTTCTCATTACACAACTGCCGCCACATCCGCATCCCGGGAAAAGATGACGGAGAAGGTTGACATGGTGGAATTAAACCTTATCTATATGATGATGGAGTATCCCGACAAAATTCCCCTGGTCACACAAGAGAATATACTGGATTGTTTTGCTTCGGAACCATTGAAAAGACTGGGACAGACAATAACGGCTCAGACCGGTGATGCCGGCAGCCTTGTCGGCGACATGGCAGACGGTCCCGTGAAAGAAAGGCTCTTGCGGTTGGTGATGGAACACCCCGTTCTGGACGAAAATATCGTCAGCCGGGTTTTTGATGATAATATTAAGCAGATACGAAACAAGTGGTACAGGGGCCGGCACAACATGCTGAAGCGTCAACTGATCAGAGCCCGGGAAACGGGTGACAAGGAGTTGAGCGAAAGCCTGCTGCAGGAGAAAGACAGATTGCTAAAAGAAGAGAGAGGATTAAACAAAAATGAAAAAAACAATCAGGTCGGATGAGGTAAACAAGCTTATTTCGCTTGCTAAGGAGAAGGGGGTTCTCACGTATGACGATATCAATAATACCCTGCCGTCCGACATTATCTTTTCAGAACAGATAGACGATATATTGATACTTTTCCATGAGAAAAATATTGAAATTGTCGATGTTGATAAGGATGGAAAAGCTGTCCCTAAGCCGGCCTCCAAAACCAGGGAAGATATTGAAAAACCAAAAAATGGGATCCTGCCCCTTCCCATGGCAGCATTGGGCAAGACAGGTGACCCTGTAAAGATGTACCTGAGAGAGATGGGGCTCGTGCCTCTGCTCAGCCGTGAAGAAGAGGTAAAGATAGCAAAAAAGATCGAGCGGGGAGAAAAGAGAATCAAAGAAACCCTCTTCAGCCTTCCGATCTTTGTAAAGAGGGTTGTGGACATAGGAGAAAAACTGAGGAATGACACGATAAAGGTAAAAACGGTTATTGACAACCTTGAAGACGAGAATGGTTTCACTGAAGAGGCCATTCACAGGGAACGGGTGCAAAAACTTGCAGACAGGGTCGCAAAACTGGATGCACAGAACACCGCGCTGAAGGCGCAATTGAAAAAGAAAGATCTGGATGATGCCGAGAAAGAAAAGATACAACAGGAAGTGGAGAAAAATCTCAAAAAAATCATAAAACTCTGTAAAGATATAAATTTCAGCAAGAAACGCATCAATTCGATGGTGATGGAACTCAGGAAAGTCGTCGCCGACATCAACAGGGGTGAACGGGAAATAGCGGCATGCAGAAAGAAAACGGGGATGTCGCTTAACACCCTGGATAAGATGTTTGCCCGGATGAGAAACGGCGAAGAAAAGCAGGTCTCCGAAGAGACCGGCATCCCGGTTGAAAAATTAACTGAGTACGAAAGGATCATCCGGCAAGCGCGTAATAACAGGAAGAGGCTGACGGCAAAGATCGGCGCGTCCAGGGAGACGCTGAAGCAGGTGGTTACATCCATGAAAAGGGGTGAACTGGAGGCGGAACTGGCAAAACGGAAGCTGATAAAGGCGAATCTCCGACTGGTTGTAAGCATTGCCAAAAAATATACGAATAGGGGTCTGCAATTTCTCGACCTTATTCAAGAGGGAAATATCGGGCTGATGAAAGCCGTGGAAAAGTTCGAATACCAGAGAGGATATAAATTTTCTACCTACGCCACATGGTGGATCCGGCAGGCCATTACACGCGCTATAGCGGATCAGGCACGAACAATACGCATCCCGGTCCATATGATTGAAACCATTAACAAGCTCATCAGGACCTCGCGGTACCTGGTCCAGGCACTTGGCAGAGAACCCACCCCCGCCGAGATTGCGGAGAAGATGGAATTCCCTCTGGATAAAGTAAGAAAAGTGTTGAAAATCGCCAAAGAGCCGATATCTCTGGAGACGCCTATCGGAGAAGAAGAGGATAGTTCTCTCGGAGATTTCATAGAGGACAAGAAGATCATGTCCCCCTCAGATGCCACCATGAGTATGGACCTTGCTCAGCAAACCAGGAAGATCCTTTCGACTCTGACACCACGGGAGGAAAAGGTCCTGAGGATGCGTTTCGGAATCAGCGAAAAGACAGACCAGGAACTGAATCTGGGAGAAGAAGCAGAAATGAGTGATATGATACAACAGGCCAGGCAAATTGAGACTAACGTATTAAAGAAAATGCGTGGAACCTCACGAAGAAGAGAAATCAAAGGAGGAAACAAATAAAGGGGCATACAACACGTTACGTGATTTCACTGCTCTGTTTATGCAGCGACAGATCAATCATAAAGGGCTACTGCTTCTATCTCTATGACGGCATCTTTGGGCAGGCGGGTTACCTCAACACAGACCCTTGTCGGGCAGGATTCTTCAAAATACTCTGTATATATATCGTTAAAGTGTTCAAAACAGTTCATGTCTGCCAGGAAAATCATAACCTTTATAACACGGTCAAGCCCTGATCCCCCCGCCTCCAGTATCTCCTTGAGATTATTCAGCACTGTCCGCACCTGGAGATCAAAGGACCCTTTCACCGACTCTCCGGTTTTCGGATCAATAGGAATTTGCCCGGATATGTACAGCCATCCATTTGCCTTGACTGCCTGAGAATACGGACCGACCGGCTGCGGCGCTTTGTCGGTATTGACAATTTGTTTATCCATGGCATCCTTACCCCCTTGTTAATCTTTATTTGACAGCAAGACCGGGAAGATGTCAATACAATAGTTGGAGAACACCTTTTCAACGGCATCAACTGTTTCACGTGGGATTTTTATGAAAGACGTATTTACCGTTACAGAATTGACCGGCGCCATCAAGAACCATCTTGAATCCGGGTTCGGCATTATCTGGGTTACCGGTGAAATCTCCAACCTTCGCCGTCCCGCATCGGGCCATGTCTATTTTACGCTTAAAGACGAAGACAGCCAGATACGAGTGGTTGCCTTCAGAAATACGGCAGGCAGGATAGGGTTTGATCTTGAAGATGGATTACAGATAGCCTGCAGGGGAAAACTGACGGTGTATGCCGCGAGGGGTGAGTACCAGATCATCATAGATGCCGCAGAGCCGAAGGGCTTTGGAGCCCTTCAAATGGCCTTTGAGCAACTCAAGAAACGTTTGGGGAAAGAGGGCCTGTTCGATGCGTCGCACAAAAAAGGAATCCCCTTTCTGCCGGGGAAAATCGGGGTGGTCACATCCCCCTCGGGGGCGGCTGTCAGAGATATCTTGAATATAACCGGTCGACGGTTTCCATCGATTGATATTACCATTGCCCCCGCTGCCGTGCAAGGAACGGAAGCGCCTATGGAAATTTGCGATGCCATATCGGATCTTCACTCGACTGATGTGGATGTCATCATTGTCACCAGGGGAGGAGGATCACTTGAAGACCTGTTTTGCTTCAATGATGAAAGGGTTGCGCGGGCGATTCACTCTTCAAGAATTCCTGTTATATCGGCCGTCGGCCATGAAATTGATTTTACCATTGCCGATTTTGTAGCCGATCTCAGGGCGCCCACTCCTTCCGCTGCCGCGGAGCTGGTTGTACCGGACAGAAAAGATCTGATCGAGAGAATACGAAGATTGCAATCGCGACTGAGCAATGCGCGCAGTGTATCGCTGCGTGAATTTCGAAAGAGACTGGGTGTTGTTGCGGAGGGATTACGTGATCCGAGAGGTCGAATCTCGGACCGTCGCATCGGGCTGGACGACTGGAACGTCAGACTGTCCGGAGGAATACGGCGCGTCCTCGAAATGCGAGAGCACTTTTTTCTCCCTGCGAACAGGATGCTGCGGCGCCTGACCCCAACGACCATGATCGGCGAATTGCGTCACAGATCGGGACGCATAACAAAAGAACTTGATGTGCAAACCCGGATGTATGTGAACAATCTGAAGGATATGCTCCACAGAGATATATCCCTGTTAGACAGTCTGAGTCCTCTCTCCGTGTTGAAGAGAGGTTTTGGGATAGTAAGATTGCCTGACGGAACCATTGTCAGAGACGTGGCCGCGCTCTCAATAGATGATAGCGTCGACGTAAAAGTGTCATCGGGAAACTTTACGGCACGGGTAACCCGGATTGTACAGGAGAAGAAAAATGGCAGAGAAAAAATTTGAAAAGGCCCTGGAAGAACTGGAAGAGATTGTTAAACAAATGGAAGAGGGGAACATGCCCCTCGACGAATCATTAAAAGCCTTTGAAAAGGGAATCAAACTCTCCCGTTTCTGCGCTGACAAGCTCGACGAGGCGGAAAGAAAAGTCAATCTTCTTCTGAAAGAGGAGGATGCATTAACTCTCAGACCTTTTGAAGAAAAGAATGGCGGGAAGACGAAAGATGGTGCTTGAAGAATATCTTAAGACAAAACAGGAACGTGTTGACGGAGCCCTCGGGGAATACCTTCCGAAAAGGGATGGATTTTCTTCCGAGATATCTGAATCCATGAGATATACTCTCTTTGCGGGCGGCAAAAGGATACGGCCTGTACTGTGTATGGCCTCCGCGGAAGCGGTCGGCGGCAGGGAAGATATGGTGTTGCCAATCGCATGCGCTATCGAGATGATCCATACATATTCCCTTATACACGACGACCTTCCGTCGATGGATAATGATAATTACAGAAGAGGAAAACCGTCGAACCACAAGATATTCGGTGATGGCGTGGCAATCCTCGCAGGAGATGCCCTCCTTACAGAGGCCTTCTCCCTTTTATCCGGCACAATCAAGGGAGTGTCCCCCGAAAAGAATCTGGAAATCATTCGTGAGATAGCCACAGCCGCCGGATTTCAGGGCATGATAGGTGGTCAGGTTGCCGACCTCAGGGCCGAGGGAAAAACAGTCGATATGGAGACGGTCGATTACATACATGCCCATAAAACGCAGGCGCTGATTACTGTTTCCATCAGAGCCGGGGCGATAGCAGCCGGCGCAGACGCAGATGATCTGAAAGCCCTTTCGGAATACGGGAGAAAAACGGGGCTTGCTTTTCAAATAGCCGATGACATACTGGATATTGAAAGCTCCCGGGAAATTCTGGGCAAAGAAACGGGGCGTGATGAGGGACTCAACAAGGCAACGTACCCCGCGCTGATCGGCCTTGCGGAATCAAAAGAGAGAACACGAAAGCTTGTGGAAGACGCGTTGTCGGACATACGCAGGTTTGACAAAAAGGCCGAACCCCTGAGGATGATAGCGCGGTTTATCGCTGAACGAAAATCATAGGTGCTGGCGTAAAGCAACGGGACTGTGCACTATAAAACAACAGGCCGGGGTTTCCCCTGCAGCAGAGATGCCACATGTTCCCGCGGAGACACCTGTGTTCGGGAATATATGAGCGGGTGAGGGCCCATAGTGCAAAACGTTTTTATTGTGAAGGTTCGGTTGTTACCGTACAGTGATTCAAAGGACCGGAGAATGGTTGATGGATGAAAAGGCAGGCATATTGGAGAACATAAACGACCCCGGGGATATCAGGCACCTGGATATCGAGGAACTGAACGTCCTCGCCGGGGAGATCAGACAGGAGATACTTGAGACGGTTTCCAGAAACGGTGGTCATCTTGCACCCTCTCTTGGAGCGGTAGAACTCACCCTTGCCATCCACTACGTATTTGATACGCCGGAGGATAAAGTTGTCTGGGATGTGGGGCACCAGGCATATGCCCACAAAATTATCACGGGCAGGAAAGATACTTTTCATACCCTGAGAAAGATGGGAGGCATCAGTGGTTTCCCGAGAAGAACGGAAAGCGTCTACGACACATTCGGCGTGGGACACAGCAGCACATCCATATCCGCCGCCTCCGGCATTGCCGAGGCCCGATGCCTTCAGAATGATACATCCAGGGTAATTGCGGTCATTGGAGATGGCTCCATGACCGCCGGACTGGCGTTTGAAGGACTCAACTGGTCCGGAGAAAGAATGAAGAATCTCATAGTGGTACTCAATGACAATGAGATGTCGATCTCGCCCAACGTGGGTGCGTTGTCTTCATATCTGAATCGAATTATGACGGGTCAGCAGGTCATGAAACTGAGAGCACGAATAAAGAGTTTTTTAAAAACAATACCCGGGATCGGTGAGCAGGTGATCCGGTTTACACAGCAGGTGGAGGAATCTCTCAAGGCGTTTGTCGTTCCGGGCATGCTGTTCGAGGAACTCGGATTTCAGTATGTTGGACCCATCGAAGGACACAGGTTGGATCACCTGATACAACATTTCCGGAATATAAAGGCCATGGAAAGACCCGTCCTTGTGCATCTCATTACGAAAAAAGGAAAGGGTTACAGCTTTGCCGAGGAGAAACCGTCAACATTCCACGGGGTAGGACCGTTCGATATCGCTACCGGAAAAACTGTTGGCAAAGATAATTCCGCCCCATCGTACATGGAGGTGTTTGGCCGCACAATGGTAAGCCTCGCACAAGAGAATCCCTTAATTGTTGCAATAACAGCCGCCATGACAGGCGGGACCGGCCTTGACCGGTTCGCAAGGGATATACCGGAACGATTTTACGATGTCGGCATCGCCGAACAGCACGGCGTCACCTTTGCCGCGGGCATGGCAACGGAGGGGTTTATTCCCGTTGTCGCCATATATTCTACCTTCCTCCAAAGGGCTTATGACCAGGTACTGCACGATGTGTGCCTTCAGAATTTACCTGTTGTGTTCGCCCTTGACAGGGGGGGAATTGTCGGAGACGACGGCCCCACTCACCACGGGCTTTTTGATTATTCCTATCTCCGGTCGATCCCGAATATCATTGTTATGGCCCCAAAAGATGAGAATGAACTGCAGCACATGCTTAAAACCGCCGTTGAATGTAAATCTCCCGTTTCAATACGCTACCCCAGGGGAAGCGGAGCGGGTGTTTCTCTCGACCCGAAACCGGAGAGTATTGAGATAGGGAAAGCTCACATCGTCCGGGAAGGCAAAGATGTGGCCCTCATCGCCATAGGCTCCACGGTATATCCTTCTCTGGATGCCGCCCGGATGCTCGCGGATGAGAATATCCAGGCAACCGTTGTCAACAGCCGTTTTGTAAAGCCCCTTGATAAGGAACTCCTGTGCGACATCGCATCTTCTTTTAAAAAGATTCTCACCATTGAAGAAAATGTCCTCATGGGCGGTTTCGGCAGCGCGGTTCTTGAATTGTTTGAAAAAGAAGGAATTTCCGAAGTTACCGTAAAAAGGCTTGGTATCGGGGACACTTTCGTGGAACATGGGACACAAGCCCAGTTGAGAAAAAAACATGGCATCGATGCCGAGGGCATAGCAGATTCCGTCCGTAAGATTATGGATTCCTGATCCGCATATCTCCCGGGGCAATCATTTTTGTCGCTTTTGTATTCAATGGAACCCGTATCTGATGAAAAGTAAAATCACTAAGGTCAGACTGGACAAACTCCTGGTTGAAAGGAACATTGCGGCGACTCGGGAGAAGGCCAGGGCCCTTATAATGTCAGGCCTGGTTGTGGTGGGAGAGGAACGAATCGACAAGGCGGGAACCCTTGTGCCTCATGATGCCGGGATACGGATAAAGGGCGGGGAAAATCCTTACGTCAGCAGGGGAGGCTTGAAACTCAAAGGCGCCTTGTCATCATTTGATGTTGCTGTAAAAAATTGTGTGGCCCTCGATATAGGGGCATCCACCGGCGGATTCACCGATTGTCTTCTTCAGGAAGGGGCCAGGAAGGTATACGCAATAGATGTCGGCTATGGTCAGCTTGACTGGAAACTGAGAACCGACAGCAGAGTGATACTCTTTGAGAAGACCAATATCAGGTACTTCTCCGGCGAAGGGATTACCGATACCATCGACATGGTGGTTATCGATGTCTCCTTCATCTCGCTGAAGCTGGTATTGCCCGTGGCAGTGAAACTCGCAGGAAACGATGCGGCCATTCTTGCGTTGATCAAACCACAGTTTGAGGCGGGGAGAGGTGAGGTGAACAAGGGCGTTATACGGGATTCCAGGGTGCAGCGAAAAGTTGTTGAGGAGATTGTAAGCTTTTCGGAGGGGTTGGGACTCAAAGTGTCAGGTACATGCGAGTCACCGATTACCGGTCCGGCCGGAAACCGGGAATTTTTTCTATACGCCGTAACACATGCCGGGAAATGATGTGGAAATAAATTATGGGAATTAAACTTGCGGAGACTGCGGGCTTTTGTATGGGCGTAAAGAGGGCAGTCGATATGGTCCTTGAGATAACCAGCAATAAAGGGGACACAAATGTATATACATACGGTCCACTGATACACAATCCTCAAACAATAGAGCTCCTCAGGAAACGCGGTGTTATGCCTGTGGACAGTATCGACGAGATTAAAGATGGAATTGTTGTTATCCGGGCCCATGGGATATCGCCCCGGGAAAAAAAAGAAATCAGGGAAAAGGGGGTTCAAATTGTCGATGCCACCTGTCCCCGGGTCGCAAGCGTTCAGGCGATAATCAAGAAACATGCCGCACGCGGGTACACAATTATCATAGCAGGAGATAAAGAGCATCCGGAGGTCGCGAGTCTGCTGGGATATTCTTCAAACAGCGGAATTGTTATCAACGACAAAAAGGATGTCGCCTCTCTTCCCGCCTACGACAAGGTATGCGTCGTTGCCCAGACCACACAGGATTCCGGGAGGTACAAGGAAATAACGAAAGCAATCACACGCAAGTTTCCGCACGCCGCCATTTTTAACACTATCTGTGATTCGACTGAAAAAAGACAGGCCGAGGTCAAAGATCTGGCATCGGAAATGGATGGAATCATAATCGTAGGCGGGAAAAACAGCGCGAACACTCAGAGGCTCGCCATGATAGCAAGAAACCGGGAAGCCCTGACGTTTCATATTGAAACTGCTGAAGAACTTAAAAACATAGATCTCAGTGCATGTAACAATATAGGCGTTTCCGCCGGGGCCTCCACACCCAACTGGATAACCGAGGGCGTTATAGATTACCTTATCCACAATCAGAAAGGACGGGTGCCGGGGAAGTTGAGGGGCATATACAACCTCTGGATATTTTTTGTCAGAACTGACATTGCTTCCGCAATCGGCGCCGGATGCCTTTCCCTCGTCAGCATGTTGCTTCAGGGCCTCGGTGTCGGACTTTCATACATCCTGATCGCCTCCCTATGCGTATACGCGATACACACTATCAACAGGCTGCAAAGCAGAAGTTTTGGAAGAATACGGGGGGGATTCAGGGAAGAGTCCTATATCAGATACAGAGGTCTCTACATGGCAGTTGCTGTCATTTCTCTTGCCATGGCATGTGTGCTCTCTTTCGCGGCAGGCCCGGCACCCTTTATTCTGGTCGGTCTTGTTTCGCTCTTCGGCGTGCTCTATACCGTCAACCTTGGAGGACGAAGACTGGAAGATGTGCCCGCTTCTAAAAATATTTTTACCGCTACGGCATGGGCTGTGTTAACGGCTGTTGTCCCGCAAATGGGCGTTACACTGGAGATAACCTGCGGAATGGTGATAACGTTCCTGTTTGTGTTTATGCTCGTTTTCTCAAAATCCGTGCTTTCGGATACGATTGATGTTCAGAGTGACCGCCTGATCGGACGGGAAACAATACCCGTCGTCATGGGAAAGGAACAGGTACAGACTCTGCTGAAGGGCATATCAATCTTTACGGGCATTATGCTTATTGTCGCCATGCCTGCGGGATGTACCTCCTCATTGAGTCTAATATTGCTGGCGCCGGTTTTTTATATATGGATTTGTCTGGAGCTTTGTGATAAAAGGGCTTCATTTTCCAGAATGGCGCTTGAGGGCTTGCTGGGGTTAAACTATATAATCGCAGGAGTAAGTGCTATCCTGTGGCTTATTGTGACGACACTATAAAAACTTCTTCGACGGAGAAATCGTCAATGTATATGAGATTACTACAGAGAGTTATCTTTTTCGGTGTGCTTTTGATGATGATTTCAGCCTGCGGAGGATTGCGTTTCTCTGAGGTTGCTCCGGATATTGGAGATTTTCATCCCGGGAAGATATGTGTATTCCCGGTCGATACAGGCGCCTATACAGAGGTAGCCGCAATAGCCGACGATATTATCGCGGAGACCGCCGGTGATCAGGGGTTTATCTCCGGCGTTATTGCACCGGCGAGCCTGAAGAAGCGTATGGATAATGACGACAGCCTGAAACAAACCGTTACAGACTACCTAGCAAAGTTGAAAGCGGTGCATTTTTCCGACCCTGATATGAGCAGACATATAGGGGAAGCGTGTGATGTTGATTCCCTCCTTGTAGTGGGTGTTGATTTCTGGAATTATACAAGACTGAAAGACGACAAACTTGCCAAGGTTGGCTTCAGCATGGCTCTGATAGAGGCACAGACGGGAAAGATTATCTGGAAAGCAAAACATTACGAAACAAAAGGATATAACTGGTTCAAGCCCGATCTGGATGATCTTGCAGAAGAGGTTGCGGATACGATGATTTCCCGTATGCCCCATTAGGGGAAACAGGTGGCGCAAACGTAAGGAGCAGCGATATGGAAGAAAAAGTGCGCGCACTGCTGGATGATGTCAGGCCCGCCCTGCAGGCGGATGGCGGAGATGTCGAGCTTGTGGAGATAACAGATGACGGTATCGTAAGGGTAGCGTTAACGGGTGCATGTGGCAATTGTCCAATGTCCCAGATGACCTTGAAGCTGGGTATCGAAAAATACCTTAAGCAAAAGCTTCCCGAGATCGTTGAGGTTGTAGCAGTCTAATCCCGGCGAATCGGGATAAATATTTATTGGAGGGTAAGATAGAATGGCGTACGTAATTACTGATGAATGTATCGGGTGTGGAAGCTGTGAAGATGAATGTCCTGTAGGAGCAATCAGTGAAGGAGAAGATAAATATATAATCGACCCTGAACTCTGCACCGACTGTGGTTCATGTGCCGATATATGCCCCGTGGAGGCTATAGAGCCTGGAGAGGGAAACGACAAGCAGTAAACGGGCCGGCTTTTTCCCTTACCCCTCCTTTTTTATGAGGCCGAACGAGATGGGTTTATTTATTACATTTGAGGGGATCGAAGGCTCCGGGAAAACGACCCAGATCAAAATGGCGGGGGATTATTTAAGAGGAAAAGGCGTGCCATTTATATCGACCGGCGAGCCCGGAGGCACCCCTATAGGAGCCGAGCTGAGAGAAATCCTTTTGGACAAAACCTCTCTCGCGCTGTCACGCAGGACGGAATTACTGCTCTTCGCGGCAGACAGGGCTCAACATGTTGAAGATGTTATCGCGCCTTCCCTTGAAAGAGGGGAAGTGGTTTTATGCGATCGTTTCTCCGATGCTACTGTCGCATATCAGGGGTACGGGAGAAAGCAGGATATAGAGTCCATATGGGAAATATGCGATTTTGCGTCCTGCTCCACGTTACCCGATATGACACTTCTTTTTGATATTCCCGCCGAGAAGGGGCTCGACAGGGTCGTAGACCGCGCCCGCAGCGGGGGAAGTGTCCCACTCGAGGATCGTTTCGAGAAAGAGCATTTGAGATTTCACGAAACCATCAGAGCCGGATACCTCGCGCTGGCCGAAAAAAATCCGGACAGATTCAGGATTATAGACGCTTCCAGAGATGCTGATACAGTACACCGGGAAGTGCGTATTCACCTGGAGGGATTATTCGAAAGACAGGGTTATGCCGTTCAGTGATATTTATGGTCAGGAAAAACAGATACGCGTGCTGCAGAACACCATGAAGAGAGGTCGTATTCCGCACGCCTATCTTTTTCATGGCATACAGGGTATCGGGAAACGAACTACAGCGAAAATTCTTGCAAAAGCCCTCAATTGTATACAGGATAATGGCGACGCCTGTGGCAATTGCCCTTCATGCCTGAAGATAGAACATGGCAATCACCCCGATGTTGTGGTTATAGAACCCGAAGGTATTTTTATAAAGATCGACGCGATCAGGGCGCTGCAGGATCAAATAAAATTCAGGCCGTTTGAGGGTAAGAAAAAGGTTTTTATAATAGTCGATGCGGACAGGATGAATGATGCATCGGTTAATGCCCTTCTGAAAACCCTTGAAGAACCGAGTCCATCCAATATCCTGATATTGACAACATCCCGTGTCCATACCCTTCCCCAGACAATTATATCACGGTGCCAGAAGATACGATTTCATCCTGTACGGCCTGAAACAATACGCTCCTTTCTGACAGATCAACTGTCGATGGACAAAGAGACCACGCGGGAAATTGCCTCGTCGGCCGGAGGCAGCATAGGGAGGGCGCTGGAAATACGGAAGCAGTCGTTTCTCGACTTTAAGAAGGAGATTATCACACTCCTTTCAACCGCCCGTTCTATTCCTCTGTCATTGTTTTTTCTCGCCGACACCTTCGGAAACAACAGAGATTCAGTCCTGCAGAGACTTGCCATCCTAAAAGGATGGTACAGAGATATGCTGGTATACCGGGAAACGCACGACCTCAATAAACTGATTCATCTGGACGTCGCCGGTGACACAAAGAAACTTTCAAAAAAAATGAAGGTGACGGATATCCTGGAGAACATAAAGATCATAAGTCGCACACATGATGCCATTGAGCGAAATGTCAACAGGCAATTGATGCTGGAATCCATGGCGTTCCGACTCAAAACATTCAATCCGGTTTAAGATAATGGAAGACAACCACAACTCTCTGAACATTGTAGGAATTCGCTTTAAAGACAGGGGAAAGGTGTATTCGTTCGACGCCACCGATTTTGATTTACATAAAGGGGACAAAACGATTGTCAACACCGAGTCAGGCCCGGTTATGGGAGTGGTCGAAACCGGCATTTATATTCTCCCGCACGACAGATTACCCCATAATCTTCAGAAAGTCCTCCGCGCAGCCACAGACGAAGACCTGGAAATCCACAAGAAAAACCTTAAAACCGAGAAAGAAGCTCTGACATTCTGCGCCGAGAGGGTGAAGGAACGGAATCTTTCAATGAAGCTGGTTGACGTCGAAATCCTTTTTGATAAAAGCAAGCTGATATTCTTCTTCACCGCTGAAAGCAGGGTCGACTTCAGGGAACTGGTAAAAGATCTTGTACAGAAATATAAAACAAAAATTGAACTGAGGCAGATATGGGTCAGGAGTGAAGCCCGTATATATGGCGGAATAGGGATGTGTGGAAGAGAATTATGCTGCTCCAGTTTTCTTAACAACTTTGAACTTGTGTCGATAAAAATGGCAAAGGAGCAGAACATGTTGCTCAATCCGGAAAAGATATCCGGCCTTTGCGGCAGACTCATGTGCTGCCTTGCGTTTGAGCATGAAACCTATGTGAAGGCCAAAAAAAATATGCCTAAAAATGGAGAAATCGTGACAATCCCGGAGGGAAAAGGCAAAGTATTACGACAGAACATCCTTGAAGAGATGGTTGTCGTGGATCTCGGTGACGGGAAAGAGGTGGAAGTCTCTGTTCGTGAGATCCAGAGGAAAAACAAAAACCGCAAACCGCCAACAAAAAATCAGAGTCGGAACCTGTAATGACAGATTCTGCCTTTTCGGAGAGAAACATGAAAAAATTTTACGTTACTACGCCCATATATTACGTGAATGCGTCCCCGCATATCGGACACGCATATACTACCATAGTGGCCGATGTCATGGCACGGTTCCACCGGATGGCCGGATACACATCCTATTTTCTAACCGGCACTGATGAGCACGGAGACAAAGTCGCGGAGGCTGCCGAACAGTTCGGTGAAACCCCTCAGGCGTATGCGGACAGGATAAGCGGTCAGTTCAGGGCTCTCTGGCCCGAGCTTTCGATAACCAATACCTATTTTGTCAGGACGACAGATAAAGATCATTCGGAAGTGGTCAGATCAATACTGCAAAAAGTATACGACGACGGGGACATCTATTTTGGTGAATATGAAGGCTACTATTGCGTCGGATGTGAACGGTTCTACAGGGAAAGCGAACTGGTGGACGGAAAGTGCCCCGATCACCACACGGTTCCCGAAACCAGAAAAGAAAGTAATTATTTCTTTAGAATGAGTAAATACCAGGACTGGCTGATAGACCACATAAAAACCAATCCCGGCTTTATCCGGCCTGAACGATACAAAAATGAGGTGCTTGCCTTTTTAAAGGAACCGCTCGAAGACCTCTGCATATCACGACCGAAGTCACGGCTGACATGGGGTATAACCCTCCCGTTTGACGAAGATTACGTGACCTATGTATGGTTTGATGCATTGATAAATTATTTGACGGGGATAGGGTATCCCGACAGTGAAAACTTTAAAACCTTCTGGCCTGTTTCTCAGCACCTGATAGCCAAGGATATTCTCAAGCCTCACGGTATTTACTGGCCGACGATGCTGAAAGGAGCGGGCATAGAACCGTATCAGCATTTGAACGTGCATGGATACTGGAACATTGAACGGAGCAAGATGTCGAAAAGCCGCGGAACCGTGGTGAAACCCCTCGACCTTAAAGACAAGTATGGTCTGGATGCTTTTCGATATTTTCTTATGAGGGATATGGTCTTCGGTCTCGATTCGAACTTCAGCGAGGAGTCCTTTGTCCAGAGAATAAACTCCGACCTGGCAAACGACCTGGGAAACCTGGTCAGCAGATCTCTCTCGATGGCGTTGAAATACTGTGACAGCCGGGTGCCGGATGCAGACGATAATCCTGATGATACCCCCCTCATCGAAAGGGCGGCATCACTCCTTCCCGAAGTAGAAGAGTCGTTCCAATCACTGATGTTTCATAAAGCCCTCATTTCCATATGGGATTTTATAAACATGACCAACAGGTACATAGTGGAACAGGAACCATGGGTTCTGGCCAAGGACCACTCCGCCAAAGCGCGGCTGGATACCGTCATCTACAACATACTCGAGGCAATTCGTGTTATCGCTGTTCTCATTTTCCCCTTCATGCCCGATTCCGCCGATACTATTCTTGCGCGGCTCGGCATAGAAGACAGTGCTTCTCAGAACTTTGACAGTATAAAAAGGTGGGGTGGCCTTTCGAAGGGTAATGCCCTTGTTCGCGGCAAACCACTGTTTCCCCGCGTGGAATATGAAAAACCGGAGGATACGCCCGTGACACAGCTCACAGACATAAAGGAAACGATATCGTTCCGGGATTTTGAGAAGATCGACATACGGGTGGGGCAGGTTGTTGAGGCCGAAAGAGTAAAAAAAACGGACAAACTGCTCAAGTTAAAGGTTGACGTCGGCGAAACAAGAACCATCGTTGCCGGAATCGGCAAAAGCTACACCCCTGAAGAGCTTGTGGGGAAAAAGATAACGGTTATATTGAATCTTGAACCGGTCACGTTGATGGGGGTAGAGTCGCACGGCATGCTTCTGGCCACCGATGCAGGAGACAGTGTTTCTCTGGTATCATTCGACGGCGATGCCGATGTCGGGGCAAAGATCAGTTGATACGCCTCCTGTCCGTGCATCACACATATACAACTATATGTTGAATTCATGAAAGTATTCAGATTCCCGGGCATCTTCACTATTGTTGCGCTTCTTGCCCTGTTTCTTATAACGGGGTGCTCTCACCGGCATTCTTCTCCTCATACGTATCAAAAGGGTGTACAGGGGGAAAAACTGCACCGGATGGGGTATGTTATCCAGGTCGGCGCTTTTTCAAAGGTTGAAAATGCCGCACGGCTTGCCAATTACCTGAATAACGGAAATCTGGATGCGTATTATTTCCTTTACAAAAAGGGCCTGTACAAGGTGCGCTTCGGCAATTTCAGTTCCCGTGAACATGCCAGCAGAGAAGCGGAAATTCTGAAGGCAATGGGAGTCATAGATGAATTCTACATTGTCCGCCCGGACGACTACGCCATAACAAAGAAACCTGCATATGGAGAAACTTTTTTCAGGAATGAAATAGTCAAGACGGCTGACAGCTTTATCGGTGTTCCCTATCAATGGGGTGGTTCTACCGCCGATAAAGGATTCGACTGCAGCGGGCTTACGATGGCCGTTTACCGGTTGAACGGCCTGAAGCTGCCACGCACGTCCGGAGAACAATACAAAACGGGTATCCGGGTGAGCCGTGACAAGCTTGAAAAGGGTGATCTGGTGTTCTTTGATACCCGCGGGAACGGAAACGTTTCCCATGTAGGGATATATACCGGCCGGAATACATTTATCCATGCGCCGCGAACGGGCAAAACGGTGCGTTCGAGTTCTCTCTCAAATCAATATTACAAACGACGATATGCCGGAGCCAGATCCTATTTGTAATGATACTGCCGGGCCCGATCGCGGCAACGCCGTATCGTTTCCCTGCTCTCATTTACCGACGCATTTGATTTTCTATTGTCTCAATATAGCGCCTGTGGTATCTTTTTTTTTACATGTTCAACAATACTGTCTGTGAGAAAGTGATATGAAAGATTCATTTGACGTAGTAGTCGGTATCCCCTCGTACAACGAATCAAAGACCATCGGGTACGTCACGAGAATGGCGGGAGAGGGACTTGCCCGATATTTTCCCGATTCGAAAAGCATCATTGTCAATTGTGACAATAACAGCACGGACGGCACCAGAGAAGCGTTCATGTCCTCCGAAGTTCCGGAGACGATTGAAAAGAAATATATATCCACACCGGAAGGGGTAAAGGGGAAAGGGAACAATTTTTATAATCTGTTCCGATTTTGCAGAAACGTGGATGCACAGATTACGATTGTTGTCGATGCGGATCTGCAATCAATTACCCCTGAATGGATACAATATCTCGGCTATCCCATAAGAGATGGTGAGGACTTTGTCGCCCCCCTTTATTCAAGACACCAGTTTGATGCTACCATTACAAATCATCTCTGCTATCCGCTCGTATTATCTCTGGCACGATTTGACGTACGGCAGCCAATCGGGGGAGATTTCGCCTTCTCGCCACAACTGTGTTCGTACTGGCTGGAGCAGGAATGGACCGATATGGTAAGACAATACGGCATCGATATCTTCATGTCGCTTCACGCTTTCTTCGGGGGGTTTAAAATCTCTGAGTCGGGGCTTGGGAATAAGATCCACAACGCAAGTGCTCCAAAGCTCGGGAAAATGTTTGAAGAGGTGATCCATACGCTTTTCTCGACACTCCTCAAATACCGTGATATGTGGCTTGAGGCTCCGCTGCCGGAGCATTTACCAAACCTCGCCCGTCCCGAACATACCATAAACCGATACGGCCTTGAAAAGGTAACGGAACCACAGGAACTGTCAATAGACATGGTAGCAATGAAGAGAAAGTGCCGGGATGAATACCAGCAGTACCACCCTTTGATAAAACAATACCTCAGTTCGTACGGCTACAACAGGATCCATTATATGTTTATGATCGACAATTACGATCTGGACACAATGATCTGGTCACAGATAGTATACAAGTTCCTCTTTCTTTTTGACGGCGCTTCGGAAGAGACAAAACAGGAAATTATTGATTCCCTCAAAGCGCTCTATTTTGCGCGCAGTATTACGTTCGACTACACAACCTTTCGATACAGCGTCAATTTCGCGGAAGAAGAGGTACGCAATCAATCACAGGCGTTTCTCTCGCAGAAACCCTATCTTCTGGGTTTGTACCTGGCAAAACCTGAGATATTTTCAGGAAATCATTTACGGTAGGTATCTCTCTCTGCTAATCAATTCGAGAACGGCCCTGCTCCAGCCTGCCGGACCGGGTTGGGACGCACGATGCAATTTTGAGATATCAACACCCGGTTCGTATGTGCCGTCCGCTTTTGGGAGCAGAACGGGATAGTCAACCATCCGCAGAAACGGGAGATCATTGGCGGCATCTCCCAGCCCGGCAATCAGGGCCTCGGGATGCAGACGACGGTACAAAGTAATGAGCGTACGAACGGCCGTCCCCTTGTTATGCGTGCCGCTTAAATGATTGAATTTTCCGCCTCGCGTAAGCGTGAAGCCCTCGGATTCAGTCAGTTTCTCCAGCATCTTCCATTGAGCGTGATCTCCGTTAAAGAGAAAAGGCTCATCGTATTCCCTCTCTTTTGCCATGGCAGACAGATTAATTGAAAGTCCCGTAATACCCGAAATTTCTTCCAGTGAAAGAGAGTGAAATCCCCTCACCGGCAGGGCATGTTCCCTGGCGATTCCGTCGAAAAACTCGGTCAGGCGTGTGTAGGGAATGCCGGATTCGATCACCAGGTAGCGCTCTGTCAGCCCGGAACAGTCAACAGGAAAGGGGAAATATCCGTCCGGGATAAATATCCCACCCCCGTTTTCGGAAACGAAGGGGTGGTCATTCTCCAGATCATTCCGTATAAACTCGATTTCTTTCTTTGTCTTGCTGCTTACGATGACAAGGGGAATATGATGTACGGATATCTCTTTCAGCGCCTCCAGCGCCGGCTCATACGAATAGCGTTCGCTATCCAGGAGGGTTCCATCAAGATCGGTAAAGATAATGATCATCGCACATCCTTTTATCGGGTGATTTTCTCTACACCGTCTTTGTATAACACATCACGGCGTTGATTTGCCAGGGAGTGAGAAGTGGAGAAAAAATGAATGGTGCTACTTCCCTACACAGAACGCCGAGAATATCCTGTTCAAAACATCTTCGTTTGTCGTCTGTCCCGCAATATCGCCCAGATGATCGAGAGCGCTTCTCATATCAAACGCGGCCAGTTCCGGGGAACGTTCGCGCGCGATGTTTTCTGCTGCCGCCGCAAGGGATTCGACGGTTTTTTCAAGGGAAATTTTGTGACGGAGGGTGGTCAAAACAACGTCGGAGTCCGGATATTCCCCGGTATCTGATGCCAGCGAATAGATTCGTTCCTGAAGAGCGGAAATACCGTCACCATATTTAGCGGATATCCACAACGGCTCCACGGATGATACGACATCGCCCAACTCCGAATCCGTTATCCCGTGTGGAAGATCCGACTTATTGACAACCAGCACGATCCGCTTATTACTGTTTTTTCTTATGACCTGGAGATCCTCCTCAGCAAGAGATGCGCTTCCGTCCAAAAGGACAATGACAATTTCAGATTCCTGTATTTTTTCCCATACGAATTCTATTCCCTCTTGTTCTATGCTGTCCGCTGACGTTCTGATTCCCGCAGTATCGGTGAGTTTTACGGGGATTCCCCTGATATTGATTGTTTCTTCGATAAAGTCCCTTGTGGTTCCCGGCGTGGAGGCAACGATGGCGCGTCTCTCGCCAAGAAGCCTGTTCAGCAGACTCGATTTTCCTACATTGGGCTTCCCTGTGATGACGACATTGAGACCATCTCTGAAAAGTTTTCCTTCTTCATATGTTGAAAGGATCTTTTTTATACGAATGATCTCAGCCTCCACATCCCTGGAGAGATTGCGATACGGTTCAGGCGAGATATCTTCTTCGGTGAAATCTATCGAGGATTCGAGGGAAGTGAGTATTGCGATCAAACCGGAACGTATGGATTCCAGTTTTTTTGAAAGGGTACCTTTCATGCCGGACAGGGCAAGGGCACGGCCTCTGTCTGTCTTCGCGGTGATCAGGTCCATAACCGCCTCCGCCTGAGACAGATCAATGCGGTTGTTGAGGTAGGCCCTTCTGGTAAATTCTCCCGGATCCGCGGGACGGGCTCCGGCCAGTATCACTTCGTTTAAGACTGCCTGCAGAACACAATATCCCCCATGGCAGTTTATCTCTAGAGTGTCTTCTCCCGTGTAAGAGTGAGGCCCCCTCATTATAGCAAGAAGCACCTCGTCGATGATAGCGCCTGTTTCCGGAGATACTATATCACCATGATACAGGAAGCGGTTTCTCAGGGGACCGGTGCGTGCGGTCGGCCTGAAAAGGGCCCGGCAGATGGTCTCCGCATTCGGACCGCTTATCCTCACAATACCGATTCCCCCTGCCCCGCGTGGTGTTGCTATGGCCGCTATTGTGTCGTCTTTTATCAACATTGCGCAATAATTGCTTCCGGTATCTCAGGGCTTCGTTTTGCCCCCTTTATTCGGGAGGATGACGATTTTCCTGAACGCTCCCTCTCCGCGACTTTTCGTGACCAGATCTCTGTCGTCTTGTAATGCAATGTGTATTATTCTCCGGTCATGCGCATTCATCGGATTGACCGTAACCGGCCTTCCCGTCCGCTTGACTTTTCCCCCAAGCTTTTCGGCGAGGGCTATCAGATTTTTTTTCCGTTTCTTCCTGTAATTTTCAGTGTCTACGATAATTCTTCGCCCGGACCGTCCATTCTTATTCAGCACCTTGTTTGTGATATACTGCATGGCATCCAGGGTTTGTCCCCCTCTTCCTATAAGCAGACCGCCTCCGTCTCCCTGGATATTCAATATAATATAGTTTCCACTTGTTTCCGCATTTACCGAAAATCCAAGGCCTATGTGCGAAAGCAGCCCTTCAACGAACTCCTTCGCTTCGAGAACAACCTCTTCAGAGGCATCTGAGTCCCCGGTTAATCGTTCGCCGGAGAAATTGTCCGCTCCGACAGTTCCGGATTCGGTATCGTTTTCCGGTCTTTCTTGTAATAAACTGTCCACACCGATATTGAGCGACAAAAGACCGGCCCTGATAAGGGCTTTGCTCCCTCCGACAAAACCGAGAAACCCCGGGGATCCCTCGGATAGTATCTCTATATTCAATTTCTCTCTTGAAACGTTAAACTCCACACAGGCTTTTTGTATGGCTTCGTCTATTGTTCTTCCTTCTATTTCTATTACATCTTTCATGTGTTCGGCTACCTCATATATCAAGGGTTTTTCTTATTTATATAATACTGCTGTCCGATACTCAACACGTTGTTGAATAACCAGTAGATGACCAGACCCGACGGAAAATTGAGAAAAAGAAACGTAAACACAACCGGCATCAGTTGCATCATTTTTGCCTGCATTTCATTGCCTCCCGGCTGGGGGCTCATCTTCTGCTGCAGAAACATGGTAGCACCCATAATGATCGGGGTGATGTAATATGGGTCCTTGGCCGAAAGATCCTGTATCCAGAAGATGAAGGGCGCGTGACGCAATTCTATGGAATACAACAGGGCCCTGTAAAGCCCGAAGAATACGGGGAGCTGAATTATCATGGGAAAGCATCCGCTCATCGGATTTACCTTGTGTGTCCTGTAAAGAGCCATTGTTTCCTGCTGAAGCCTGGACTTGTCATCTTTGAACTTCTCCTGGAGCTTCTTCATCTCGGGCTGGAGCTTCTGCATTCCCCTCATCGATTTGTAGCTGATATTCCCCAGCGGCCAGAAGAGAATCTTGACCAGTATGGTAAGGATAACAATCGCGATCCCGTAGTTATGGACATATTTGTCGATCCATTTGAGCGCCTTGAGGAGCGGGATGGAAAGCCACTTCACCCATGATCCGAGGTTGACAGAATTTTCAAGGCCGACACCCTGTAGCTGAAGCCTGTTGTATTCCTTGGGACCAACATATACTACATACCCGAATACCCCGGACTGCCCGGGAGGAATAACAGTCCTGGGACCCTGGAGAGCGGTAAAAATCATATTTCTCGAATCCTTTGAGACAACAAAATTAGTGAGAGACGGTTGTTCCGGTATCATGGCCGCTATGAAATATTTTGTTTCGAATCCACCCCATGACACATCCGGCCCGCTGTATTTTTTCTCCCCCAGTTTCTTTATCTTTTCAGAAACGGTTTTATTTTTTACGTATGAGATGGGCCCTTCATGACTGTATCTGCTCTCCTTTTCAGAGGGGTCGACATACTGGTTCCAGTCAAGGAGGGTTTTTTCCTGGATGGTATCTCCGGAAAGGTTGGTAATCGTAATCTCAAGATCGAACGAATATTTATCCGGATAAAATGTGTAGATTTTGTCCACTCTGACCGCCCCCGGATACGACCAGGAGAAGATCAGCTCTTTCGCGTCCAGGGCATTGATAAGATCTACAGAATCCACGCTGGCTTCATAAAGCACGTCAGCCGGGATATTGATGCTGGATTCGGGAAAGGTGACGGTAAGGGGATAGTCCATGCTTCCCCCCGCGTCGACCAGTTCTACCAGAGAAGAATCTTCTTTTATATCCTCCCGATATTTTTTCAGTTTAAACGATTTTAACCCGGCGCCCCTGGAGTTGAAGACGGCTGTATACAAAGACCCCTCTATGACAATATCTTTTCCAATCCCGTTGGTATGATCTTGTTGTACCAGTGATTTTTGACGGGTAATTGCAGATGGAGTATATGTCGTCTGATCACCGACACCTTCTCGGGGCATCTTTTCCATTGTGTCGACTGATTCGTCGGCATTGTGGGTGACGTTACTCGGTGTGCGGGAAGCAGGCTTCTGAAAAAAATACTGATATCCCATCAATAACACTAATGACAGGGCAATTGCGAGAAATGTCCTTTTATCCATTAACAACCTCCATGATTTACAGCTTCGTAAATCCCGACTCACCGGGATTGTGTTTTGTTACATCTTCTCCGGAATCTCGCCGGGACAGGCGTGATGCGATTCACAGCATGTATCTTCCATTCCTCATGATGTGCATACCCTGACAACGGTATCGTGAAAGGATGCAATATATTTGCAGTATTGTTTACCGGGGAATACATACCCTCTCTCGAGAGTGCACTCCATGCGCCCCGACTGCCTGACTTTTTCCCGCCTGAACCCGACGTTCTGCGGGCGCATCATAATGAACTATTTAACTGGATCGTATCCACCCGGATGGAAGGGATTGCATCTGAGTATGCGCAACAGCCCAAGGAGAAGCCCCTTGAAAGGTCCATAACGCTTAATAGCTGTTATTGCATATTCAGAACATGTGGGATAGAAACGGCAACTTTGAGGAAAACAGGGAGAAATACCTACCTGGTACAACCGTATGAAAAATACTAAAATATTTTTTAGAATTTGCATGAGCGCTACTTCTTTTGAAAGAGATCGGTCAATTCCAGACATACATCCCGGTATTTCAGCGAAGACACATCCTTTTTCGCTATTATTACCATGTCTTTTGAATCAGGCAGCGTATCTTTATTCAATCTGAAAAACTCTCTTAAAAGGCGTTTGATCCTGTTTCTTGTTGCCGCGTTTCCAACCTTTTTGCTGACTGCTAATCCAAGCCTCTTTTCTCCTGATGGATTGGGATTCAATATAACAGTGAAATTGCTTGAGTGAACCCGGACCCCCTTTTGATATATAGTTACGTAATTTTTCTTCTTGCGTACCCGTTCCGTTTTTCCGAAGGCCTGCTTTTTCATCTGATTCAGGATACGCCCAAAGCGTTGCGTGGTGCCTTATGAGTCGATATCCTCCTCACGGCACGGTTAAACCGCCAGCCTTATTCTTCCCTTTGCCCTTCTTCTGTTCAATATCTGTCTGCCCCACCGTGTTGCCATCCGGGCTCGGAAACCGTGCGTTCTTTTCCTTTTTGTGTTGCTTAAATGGGTTAAATTCTTTTTCATTAGTCAAAGCCTCTTTCGTATGTGTAAGCTGTCCCTTTCACCACAATTCACAGTATTTGTCAAGGTGTAATTGATGAATTTATGAAACCCTCGCGTTTTTAGTATGGGGCCGGAAGAATACGATCCGATTTCGAGATGTCGGGATCGGGTCAAACTCACGGTATCCTTTTCAGGCATCAGAATCCCTGTTTGCCAGGGACTGCAGATATGCATGGACCATCTCGAGCAATTGGCTAATATCATCTACCGAGACGGCGGCCTGTCTGAATACACTCCCCCCTCGCAATCCTTTTGTATACCACAGGAGATGTTTACGGAAAATCTTTATCCCCATCTTCTCCCCGTACAGTTGTACCGTCATCTCCAGGTGCCGGCGTATGACTTCTTCACGCTCGGTTGCAGAAGGCGGGGTAACGGTGGCGGTGTTTGATATCAAGGCTGTTATGCCTTTGAATATCCAGGGATTTCCAAGGGCGCCTCTTCCTATCATTACCCCGTCACAGCCGGTTTGCCTCATCAGGCTCATGGCATCTTCGGGTTTTCTGATATCGCCACTTCCTATAACGGGAATACCCACATGTTGTTTTGCCCGGCTTATCAGACCCCAGTCAGATGCACCGCTAAATCCCTGTTTCACTGTCCGCGGGTGCAGAGACAGGGCATCCGCACCACAATCCTCGGCTATTTTAGCAATCTCAAGAGCGTTCAGTTCATCGTGTCCCCACCCAGCGCGTATCTTCGCTGTAAGGGGCAGGGAAGTGGCCCTCCTCACGCTCTTTATAACAGACGCGAATGCCGCGGGATCCCGCATCAGGGCTGCACCCGCCCCCGTCTTCACGACCTTCTTGACCGGACAGCCGGCATTGATATCTATAAGAGCGGCTCCCAATTCCGTCACAATGACCGCCGCTTCACTCAGCATGTCCGGATCAGCCCCGAATAGCTGGACACCCAGGGGGCTGTCGTCTGGAGAGGATGCAAGGTATTCATAACTCTTGTGAGTTCTTCTGACCAAACCGTTTGCGCTCACCATTTCAGTAAAACAGAGCGAACTGCCAAAGCTTCTTGCCAACAGCCGGAAGGGCAGGTCGGTAATTCCGGCCATCGGCGCGAGAAAGATATTATTTCTGAGGAATAAACTGCCTATATTCATTGCGGGCTGTGCTACCGTGTTATTTTGTTGTCCGCACTATACAATCACGAGGCCTGCTAATCAAGTTTTTAACGGGCGGCCTGTCTTATCACCATTGCTTCGCTTCCAGTCCGATGCATCAGCGCACAGCGATCCCCACGTCACGCTTTCCCCAGTCGGAAAAATATGATATCAGTGCGCAACACTTTCGATTGCGCGCCGTTTCCTCCAACGTAAGAAATCGCGACAGGGATTCTTCTCATGGACAACAACTGGATACTCGTAGACAGCCGGCAAAAGCTCGAATCGGCACAAAGGGATATCACCGGCTCACGGCACATTGGAATTGACACGGAATATGATTCCTTTCGGTATTTCCGGGAAAAATTGTGCCTGATACAGGTACGCACGGAAGCTCGCGCGTATATCTTTGACCCGTTTCTGAATATGGATTTCTCTTTTCTGGGGGATGTCTTCGCGGACAATAAAACCGTAAAGATTATACACGCATGCGATAATGATATCCGCCTGCTGAACCGCGACTATGACTTCGTATTCAGCAATATCTTCGATACCTACCGGGCAGCATCTCTTCTGGGGAGCAAAACCCTTTCTCTTATATCAATCGTCCGGGAACACCTGGGGGTGGAACTGGGAAAAACAAAGAAGCTCCAACGGTCACGATGGGATATACGTCCCCTGACAAATGAGCAACTGAATTACGCAGCACTCGATGCCCTCTATTTAATAAACATATATCACTGCCTCAGACAGGATCTGATATTCCATGAACTTGAAGAAGAGGCGCAGCTCATATTTGAAAAAATGTCGGGTGTAAGGTGGAGCGAAAAAACCTTTCGTCCGGAAGCCGCTTCAAGTCTTGACGGGTACGACGATTTAACGGGCATTCAGAAAGAGCGGCTCAAAGCCCTCTACCGCTGGCGGTTTGAAACGGCAAAAAGAACCAATACAGCCGTGTTTCTTGTACTCTCCGATCGGAACATTATCGACCTGTCACGAAGAAACAGTCACACCATCGAATCGCTGAGCGAAACCGGTATACTCTCCGCGAAAAAAACAAAAGCCTTTGGTCCCGAACTGATACGATTACTCGGCAAAACAATGGAAACAGCTTCGCCGCCTCCTCCGCGGGGGAAATCCGCAAAGAGGAATAGGTGTTTCACCCGATCACAAGAATAACGACTGAAACGTATTCGGTTGCTTTCTTGGATATGCCGCGGCATGCTTCTCTGCAGATTGTATGGGGGCTGGAAACGGGAATACGCCCGCTGTTCAATGCACCCGTCTTCCGTTGCCCATGGAACCTCTCACCGCCGGGCATTACGGATGGCATGTCTCCGAAACTCAATGCGGAGATTGTACATTCCCCCTCCGGTAATGACACGTTGTTCCCGATTGTGCGTCACACGCATTGCGGTGCCGTATCTGCCGTTCCACGTGCAATCGCCGGGAGTAGTGTGCGCCTGTTTTGTCTCTGCTTTTCCATGAAATCGTCAGGTGTTGCCGTGAGGATTAAAATATTCAGCGATTCTGCGTGCGGCATCTCTTCCTATTCCGGGCACGGTTTCAAGTTGTTCAGGGGATGCATTGGCTATTGTATCTATTTTCCGAAAGCGGGTGAGCAAGGCGTTCTTTCTGATTTTCCCGATTCCCGGGATATTATCCAGAACGGAGGAAAAGTCATTCTTTTCCTTTACCTTGCGATGATAGGTTACGGCAAAACGGTGGGCTTCATCTCTTACTCTCTGGAGAAGAAACAGGGCCTGCGGATGTTTTGAGAGATAGACCGGGTTTTTTCTGTTCGGCAGATATACCCTGTCCGTTTCCCCGGAAACCCGGTGCACTCCTTTTGCCGGGAGCGTGTGCGATTCTTTTGCCAAACCGATGACATCCACCCCTTCCACCCCGAGCTCTCCGAGCACGGAAAGAGCCACACCAAGCTGTCCCTTTCCACCGTCGACAACAATCAGGTCCGGAACGTTTTCACGGGCGCCGTATCGTCTCTCTATTACTTCCCGCATCATTCCGTAGTCGTCGGCATCTTCTTTCGTCCGTATCCTGAAGCGCCTGTAGCCCGCTTTTTCCGAAACTCCTTCCTTGAAGCAGACCATCGAACCCACGGCATATTTCCCTCCGATATTCGAGATATCAAAACATTCTATCCGGTGTGGCACCTTTTTTAAAAAAAGCCTTTTCGCAAGATCTTCCAGTATCGATTCATTATTCGCCGCGAGTTTCTCCTCCACCCGAAACGCGTTTTCGGCATTGGAAAGGGCCATCGCGAGAAGCGCCTTTTTCTCTCCTCTCCGCGGGAGAACCAGCGACACCTTTTTCCCCTTTTGTTCGGTCAACCACTGCCCGATAACCCCTGCATCCTCCAGTCGCTCGGGAATGATAATATCTTCCGGAACTGTCGCCCCGGCATTGTAATACTGTTTTAGAAGAGAAGATAGAACATCGGGCGACTCCATTCGTGTCTTCATGAGGGGGAATCTCTTCTGTCCGATAATAGCCCCCTTTCGCAAATATATGGCGTATACCTGGACTCTGTCTCCCTCTCGATACACCCCAAAAACATCCTGATCCCTGAAGGACCCGGACACTATTCTCTGCTTTTCCAGTGTCGTTTCAATCGCACGGATCTTGTCCCGTATCCTCCCCGCCTCCTCGAAATTCAGAGTTTCGGCAGCTTCGTTCATCTGAACCCGGAGTTGACGGATTAGTTTTTCGCCCCGTCCCTCCAGAAAGAATATGGCTTCCGATACGATCGTGCGGTATTCTCCCGCCGTAATACGACCTCGACAGGGAGCGAGGCATCTCTTTATCTGGAACTCCATACAGGGTCTCTTCCGTGTCTTGAATTCCAGGTCTGTGCATGTCCTCAGGGGGAATATGCGATGTAAATAATAAAATGTCTCCTTCGCCGAAGTGCCCGATGAATAGGGCCCGAAATATCGTGCGCCGTCCTGCTTCAAACGCCTCACCAGTTGAAAGCGAGGGAACGCTTCTTGCGTGTTGACGCGGATACTGTAGAAATTCTTGTCATCTCTCAGGGTAATATTGTACCTGGGCTTGTGTTTTTTTATCAGATTGTTTTCAAGGATCAGGGCTTCTTTTTCCGTGTCGGTGAGGATAATCTCGATGTCTTTTATTCTGGAGACGAGAAAGGGCACCATCTTCCGTGAGTCCGTCCCCCCGAAATATGAACGTACACGCGTATGAAGATCTTTCGCTTTTCCGATGTAGATGATCCTCCCATTGAGATCTTTCATCAAATACACACCCGGGCATCCCGGGATATTTTTTATCTTTTCCTGCAACAGGTTCATATCGTTTATTCCCAGACTCCAAGCTCCATCTCGATTTTCGAGAGCTCCTTAATCTCATCCCTGATCTTGGCCGCTCTTTCGAATTCGAGATTTTTGGCCGCGTGCTTCATCTCCACTTTCAGTCTTTTTATCATGGCGGGGATATCTCCGGTCATATACGCCTCTATCTTTTCTTCGACACCGACGGTCACATAATCTGCTTCATAGACGGAACCCAATATGTCGCTTATCTCCCGTTTAACAGATTCCGGGGTAATATTGTTCTCCTCATTAAAGTGCTGCTGTATCCGTCGTCTTCGCCTGGTCTCGTCGAGACAGGATTGAATTGATTTTGTAATCGTGTCGGCGTACATTATTACCGTACCATTGATGTTTCTTGCAGTCCTTCCGCTGGTCTGTATAAGCGCACGTTCGGAACGCAGAAACCCCTCCTTGTCTGCGTCGAGAATGGCCACAAGTGAGACCTCCGGGATATCCAGCCCCTCTCTGAGAAGATTTATTCCTATCAGGGCATCATATTTCCCCAGGCGGAGGTCTCGGATGATTGCAACCCGGTCAAGCGTGTTAATATCTGAGTGCAGATATGCCACCTTCATCCCGAGTTCGTGATAGTGTTCGGTAAGATTCTCCGCCATCCTCTTTGTCAGCGTCGTCACAAGGACCCGTTCCTTTCTTTCCGCTCTCTTGTTGATTTCGCCGAACAGATTGTCCACCTGGCCGGCAACCGGCCTGATCACGATCTCCGGATCTATGAGCCCGGTGGGACGTATTATCTGCTCGACAACTACCCCCGCCGATTTTTCGAGTTCATATTTCGCCGGAGTAGCCGATATATAGAGCCGCTGGTTCGGGAAGGCCTCAAACTCTTTAAAGGTCAGCGGCCTGTTGTCGAGGGCGGAGGGAAGCCGAAACCCGTACTCTATAAGCGTCTTCTTCCGCGATCTGTCTCCCCTGTACATGGCATTTATCTGGGGAACGGTGGCATGGCTCTCATCGATGATGACAAGAGCATCCTCAGGAAGATACTCCATCAGCGTGGGAGGAGCGTCCCCCGCCTCCCGCCCGGTGAGGTGGCGAGAATAATTTTCTATTCCCTGGCAATATCCCATCTCCTCCATCATTTCCAGGTCGAACATCGTCCTCTGCTGAAGACGCTGTGCCTCCAGAAGCTTGTCGCTCGACCTCAAGTGCTCGAGACGTGATTCCAGTTCATCCCGTATTGTCTTGATGGCCTCGGACATGGTGTCTTTCGTAACCACATAATGGCTTGAAGGATAGAGCGCGGTCTCTGTGAGCGTTTCAATCTTCTCTCCCCGCAGAGGGTCCACGAGCGCTATCGATTCAACGAGGTCCCCAAAAAAATCTACCCGTATCGCCCTCTCCTCTTCATATGAAGGGAAAATCTCAACGACATCTCCGCGAACGCGAAACGTGCCTCGATGAAAATCTATATCGTTGCGTTCATACTGTATCTCAACCAGTCTTTTGAGAAGGTGCTCTCTTCCGATCTCCGCCCCCTGTTCCAAGGTTATCTGCATACCGTAATACTTTTTCGGAGCGCCGATTCCATAGATGCATGAAACGCTGGCAACAACAATCACATCCCGCCTCTCCAGCAATGAACGGGTGGCCGAATGGCGTAATTTGTCTATCCTCTCATTTATTGACGAATCTTTTTCAATATAGGTATCAGTACTCGGCATATAGGCTTCAGGTTGGTAATAATCGTAGTAACTGACGAAATACTCCACAGCGTTTTGAGGGAACAGCACCTTGAATTCATTATAAAGTTGCGCCGCAAGGGTCTTGTTATGGGCAATTATAAGGGAGGGCCGTTGCGTCGCCTCGATAACATTCGCAATGGTAAAGGTTTTGCCTGAACCGGTGACTCCAAGCAACACCTGGTGTTCCAGGCCTTCCTCGACACCCCTGACAAGCCCCGCTATCGCACGGGGCTGATCTCCTTCGGGCGTGAACTCCGTAACGATCCTTAACTGTTCCATTCGG
>Ga0272444_10000436_pt1 | contig 45128 bp, 38 predicted proteins | sample SSMForm13_FD_201033 | JGI IMG/M metagenome (GOLD analysis project Ga0272444, IMG submission 201033) | Marine sediment archaeal communities from Little Sippewissett salt marsh, Falmouth, MA, United States - SSM-Form-13 | ecosystem: Environmental > Aquatic > Marine > Wetlands > Sediment ... | reverse complement strand
CCTTTCCAGTATCCGATTGAACGTCTCCAGTCTTGCCTGCTCCTTCTGGCTCAACGTCAGTCCTTTCATCGGACTGACATTCTCCCTTGACAGTTAGCTACTGACGGATTCGCTTGTCAACAACAGACCTTCACCCCTGAAACCGGTCCAAACATAATGTCAGAATCGACATCGACTGACATTTGGGGGAGGAAGGTAGGCATGCGAACGACAAGGTTCTCCGAGACCGAGATCGTCTACGCCGTGAAGCAGCTAGAGGCGGGGATCTCGATCAAGGAGATCGCACGCAAGTATGGAGTCTGCGAGAACACCGTGTACCGGTGGCGCAGGAAGTACGACGGGTTGAGCCCCAGTGAACTGAAGCGTCTCAAGGAGCTGGAGCGAGAGAACAGCCAGCTCAAGAAGCTGGTCGCCGAGTTGAGCCTGGACAAGCAGATCCTCCAAGACGTCTTGCAGCGAAAACTCTGAAGCCTGCACGCAAGCGGGAACTGCTCTTAGAGGTACGCGAGGACTACAAGATCTCTGAGCGCAGGGCGTGCAGGCTGCTCGTACTGCACCGATCAGTGTGTCGCTACGAGTCCCGCAAGAAGGACGCCAGGGCGCTACGGATGCGGCTGAAGGAGTTGGCCTACGCCCGTCCCCGGTACGGGTACCGAAGGCTAACTGTGCTGCTGCAGCGGGATGGATGGTCGGTGAACCACAAGCGCGTCTACCGCATCTACGGAGAGGAAGGACTGCTGGTCCGAACGAAGAGGCGCAAGAAGCGTGCGGCTCGGAGACGGCTACCACTGCTGCCCGCAACCGAGCGAGGAGAGCGCTGGAGCATTGACTTCGTCAGCGATCAACTGGCGGATGGACGGCGATTCCGAGTTCTCACCGCGATTGATCAGGTCAGTCGGGAGTGCGTGTGCTTGGAGGTCGAGCAGCGGTTGCCAGCAGAAGCAGTCACTCAGGCGCTCGATGAAGCGATGGAGATCTACGAACAGCCGATGGTGATCACTTCGGACAACGGGACTGAGTTCACGAGCAACGTCTTCGATCAATGGGCGTACAGACGAGGAATCGAGCTTGACTTCGTTGCCCCAGGTCGACCGATGGACAACGGATTCATCGAGAGCTTCAACGGCAAGCTTCGGGATGAGTGCCTGAACATGCACTGGTTCGACAGTCTGGCCGAAGCGAAGAGGATCATCGAACGCTGGCGGGTCGAGTACAATGAAATGCGAACGCATTCCAGTCTAGGAAACCGGGCGCCGGCAGCCTACGTTGCAGAGCTGTTGGGCGTTGGCCAAGGATCGCCAGTCCAGCAAGCGCGGTTTCTGACATTATGACTGGACCTAAGACGGGGGCAGGGTCAAGGGAGGACTAGACTAACTCTAGAAGTGGACCGGCCTTGGGGGGCAGGTCAATCAGCTTACGGAGCATCGCGGTCTCCTCCACCGCTACACGGGCCGCTCAGCTCGCGGATCGAACTCGGCGACTGATCAATCTTTGTGGCATAATGCGAGCGGGTTGTGAAAGGAGGGGAGATGGATCTCGATCTTTCCGGTTTGGTCTACGTTCTGATCCTCGCCATCTTGGTCGGCACGTTCTTCGGTTCCGGCCTCTGTGGCGGCGGCACCTGCGGCTAGCGGCTGAATCGTCGGCGGATGTCCCAACGTGGCGGCTCGACGAGCCGATCCGATATCATCGGCGCATGCTCCTCGGGATTGCACAGACGAATCCGACATTCGGAGAGCGGGACGGGAACATCGTGCGCGCGCTTGAGACCCTCGGTCGCAAGCGTACCGACCTTTGGGTCCTCCCCGAATTCTTCGCCACCGGCTATCAGTTCACGTCCCGCGACGAGGTCGCGGCGCTCGCCGAGCCGGTCCCCGACGGACCGACAACCCGGGCGCTGACCGACTTCTGCCGCGAGCAGGGATGCCACGTCGTCGCCGGGCTCCCCGAATCGGCCGGAGACGTCGTCTTCAACGCCGCCGTCCTCGTCGGACCGGACGGATTCGTCTCCTGCTACCGGAAGATCCACCTCTTCGGCGAGGAGAAGTCGTTCTTCTCCCCCGGCGACCGACCGTTCACGGTCGACGACATCGGGTCGGTCCGGGTCGGTGTCATGATCTGCTTTGACCATCTCTTTCCCGAGTCGGCCCGGTCCTTGGCACTCCAAGGCGCAGAGGTGATCGCCCACCCGTCGAACCTGATCATCCCCGACCTCGCGCAACGAACGATGACCGTCCGCGCACTCGAGAACGGCGTCTTCACCGCGACGGCGAACCGCGTCGGCGAGGAGGCGCGCTCGGAGACGGTCCTCCGCTACACCGGCTTGAGCCAGATCGTCTCGCCGAAAGGGGAGATCCTCATCCGGCTTTCGGCCGATCGTCCGGAGACGGGCGTCGTCGAGATCGACCCGGCCGAGGCCCGATCGAAGCGGGTCACATCGCGGAACAGCAAGCTCGCCGATCGCCGCCCAAACCTCTACCGACTGTGAGCAATCGACGCGGTCCAAACCTCTACCGACTGCGAGCCGTCGAAGCGGTTCCGAAGTCCACAGCCTCTGACGCCGATGATCGAGCCGGGACTGACGAACGAGCGGACGTGGACGGTTGCCGAGGAACACGTCGCACGCCGGCATGGAAGCGGGTTCGTCGACGTTCTCGCAACGCTGCCCTCGTCGCCTTCTGCGAGCAGGCCGCTCGCGAAGCGATCGATCCGCTCCTTCCCGAAGGGCAGACGACGGTCGGCGGCTCGATCGATCTGCGCCACACGGCGCCGACGCCGCCCGGCTTGCGCGTCACGGTGACCGCTTGTCTGGTGGAAGTCGACGGCCGTCGTCTCACCTTTGAGGTCGAGGCGCGGGACGAAATCGAGCCGATCGGATGCGCCCGGCACGAGCGATTCGTGATCGACGCCGAACGATTCCAAGCCCGCGCCATAGAGAAGATCCGGGCCGCTGAAGGATCCGGTTCGGAGTAGACGGGCGACACGCGAAATCCATCCCCTCTTCACGCAGGATTCACATATCTGAGGCAAGATCCTATCGAGCCGCAGCAATGCTGCTCTCCGCTAACCTCCTTGCGGATAGCCACCACACCAGCCGGGGAGAGCCCTCCGGGACCTCCCCGGCAGCCTCTTTCTGGGCCCAATGTCACCCTCCTCCTGCTGGCGGAAGGATCGTCAGCCGATCCCCATCCTTGAGCATCGTCCGGAAGCCCACGCGGAGAGTCACGTTGCCTCCGTTGATCAGAGCGTTGATGTGGCGGCGAATCGCGCCCTGTTCATCGAACAGGCGATCGCGAGCGAGAGGGTGCAGGCACGCCCACTCGCGGATCGCGGTCTCGACGTCGGAGCCTTCGGGGAGATCCAGAGCACGATACCCTTCGTCAAGCTCGCGCTTGAACGAGAACGCGACCTCGATTTCGATCTTCAGCATGCGAAATCGACCTCGACTTCGATCACTTGAAGTCGACCTCGATCCTCGATCCGCGTCACGCGAAATCGACCGCGATTTCTGTCTTGATCACTTGAAGTCGACCTCGATCTTGATCTTCATGCCGAAGCGGTCAGTCGCCGCGAGATCTCGTTGTGCCTCGGGATGAGGTCGTGGATCGACTCGTTGACGAGACGTCCGCCCCGCACGCGCCACTCCCCGTTGACCAGGGCGAAGTCGACCCGATCGGCGGCGCAATGGACGATCGCGGCGAGCGGATCGGCGTGCGCACCGGCGAACGCGATGTCGTTCAGGTTGAAGGCGATCAAATCGGCCGCCTTGCCCGGCTCGAGTGATCCGATCTCGTCCTGCCGGTGGAGCACGCGCGCTCCCCCCATCGTCGCCATCCGCAGCGCCTCGCGCGCGGTCAGCGCGTCGGCGCCGTACGCGACCCGTTGGAGGAGCATCGCCTGCCGGACTTCGCGGATCATGCTCGAGGTGTCATTCGACGCCGAGCCGTCGACCGCGAGACTGATGTTGACGCCTGTCTCCTTCATCTTCGCGACCGGCGCGATTCCCGATCCGAGGGTCATGTTCGAGCTCGGGCAGTGGGCCATTCCGACGCCAGCGTTCGACAGCTTGTCAATGTCCGACGGGCTCAGCACGACGAGATGGGCGAACCAGACATCGTCGCGGAGCCAGCCGAGGTCCTCCATCAGATCGACGGGGCGAAGGCCGAACCGCTTCACACAGTAGGTCTCCTCATCACGCGTCTCGGCGAGATGCGTGTGCATCAAGACGCCGCTCTCCTCGGCCAGCGTCACCGTCTGCCGCATCAGATCGTGCGTCACCGAGAAAGGCGAGCAGGGTGCGAGCGCGATCCGCAGCATCGCCAGCGGCTCGGAGTCGTGATGCCGCTCGATCGTCCGTTGGCAGTCGGCGAGGATCTCATCTTCGGTCTGCACGACGGAGTCCGGCGGGAGGCCGCCGTCCTTCTTCGACAGGGACATCGAGCCGCGGCACGGGTGGAATCGGATTCCCGCTTCCCGTGCCCCTTCGATGTCCGCGTCAAGAATCGCCCCGCCGTCGCGCGGGAAGACGTAGCAGTGATCGGTCGTCGTCGTCGCTCCGGAGAGGAGAAGCTCGCTGCAGGCGACGGCCGACGCGACGCGCATCGCCTCCTCGTCGAGCCGTTTCCAGCGCTCGTAGAGGAAGACGAGCCAATTGAACAGCTTCGCGTCCGACGCTCCGGGAACGTTCCGGAAAAGCGCCTGGTACAGATGGTGATGCGTGTTGACGAGTCCCGGAAGGAGAACCTTCCCCTCTCCGCGGACGATCTCGTCGGCTTCAATCCCCGTCGCGTCCGATCCGATCTCGACGATCCGGTTCTCCTCCACCAGGACGTAGCCGCCGGCGATCTCTCGCTCGGCGACGTCCATCGTCGCAATCAGATCGAACCCACTGAACAGGGTCTTCATCGTCGCTACTGGCTCAGATCGACGGTGCTAGCGATCTCGAAGAAGGCGGCCAAGAGGTCGATGGTCGCCTCGATGTCCTTCACGTGAACGGTCTCGACGACCGAATGCACGTAGCGGGTCGGGATGCACAGCGCCATCGCCGCCGATCCTTCGCGCGCCAGTTGCAGCGCCGCAGCGTCGGTGCCGCCGCGTCCCGGAACGACGATCTGATAGGGGATCTTCCGCTCCTCGGCCAGTTCACGGAGCGCCTTGACGAGCAACGGATGCCAGACGCCGCGCGCATCCTTCAGCGTGATCGCCGTCCCGCCGCCCTGCTTCGAGACCTGGCGGTTGTCGGGAACGCCGGCCGTGTCGGCGGCGATGCAGACGTCAAGAGCGATCGCGATGTCGGGATTGATGCTGTACCCGGAGACGTGTGCCCCGCGAAGGCCGACCTCTTCCTGCGTCGTCGCGACGAGGTAGAGGTCGCAGTCGAGCTTCTTCGCCCTCTTCATCGCCTCGATCGCAACGTAGACGCCAAGCCGGTCGTCGAGTGCCTTGCCGGAGACGACGTCCCCGTATTCGATGTACGACTGGCGAAGCGTGACCACATCGCCGACGGAAACCTTCTCCGCGACCGTCTCCCCCGACACACCCACGTCGACGAACAGATCCTCCAGCTTGACCGGCTTCTTCCGCTCCTCGTCGGTCAGGATGTGGATCGGCTTTCGCCCGATGCAGCCGGGGAGAAGCCCGTCCTTCGTGTGAACGTCCACGCGCTGGGCAACCAGCGTCACCGGGTCGAAGCCTCCAACCGGCTGGATCCGAAGGAATCCCGCCTCTTCGATGTGACTGACGAGAAACCCGATCTCGTCCATGTGCCCAGCGACGAGGACGACGGGGCCGTCACCCTTCTTGTGCGCGATCACGTTCCCGAGGTGATCGACGTCGATCGTGTCGACGTGATCCTTCAGCGCGTCTACGATGACCTGACGCACCGGAGCCTCGTAACCGGAGATTCCGTGGGCCTCGCTCAGCGTTCTCAGAAGTTCCATGCAGCCTCCTTTGCCGAGGGATAGTGTAGTCTTTCGCTGCTTCCGATCAATCGTTTGCCGCTCTTCGCGAGCACGGAGTACCATCCCGCTATGATCCCGATCCGCGATTCCCTTCCAAGCCGGCGATTTCCCATCGTCACCGTCTCGCTGATCGTCCTCAACCTCCTCGTCTTCCTGTATCAGGGGTACCTTCAAACGCGGCCGGTCGAGCTGAACGACGGGATCGCGTGGCAGAATGAAGGGCTCACGCCTCCGCCGGCATTCGACCCGGTCTCGTATCGAACTCACCTGATTGCCGGGGGGGATCCGGGCATCTACCCGGTCTCGGCGAGCGATTACTTCGTGTCGAAGTACGCTCTGATCGCGGCGGAACTCCTGCGCGGAACGGACCTGCCTCCGACGATCCCGATCCCGCTCTGGTTGACGGTCCTCACGTCGATGTTCCTCCACGGAGGGCTGATGCACCTTCTCGGGAACATGCTCTACTTGTGGATTTTCGGCGACAACGTCGAGGATGCGATGGGGCCGATCCGTTTTCTCGTCTTCTACGTCTTGTGCGGTGCCGCCGCAGCGTTCGCCCAGATCGCCGTCGATCCGGGGAGCGCCATCCCGTTGATCGGAGCCTCCGGAGCGATCGCCGGAGTTCTCGCAGCGTACTTCATGCTGTTCCCGTACGCCAAGGTCGTCACGCTGATCCCGATCTTCTTCTTCCTCCGACTGATGTCGATTCCGGCCGTCTTTCTGCTCGGGTTCTGGTTCCTCCTCCAGGTAATCAGCGGCGCCGGATCCCTCGGATCGGGCGGAGGCGTCGCCTGGTTCGCGCACATCGGTGGGTTCATCGCCGGAGCGATTCTCGTCTTTCCGTTTCGAAGACGCGGCGTTCCGGTCGCCCTCTGGCAAAGGCTGCGACGGGGACGCACCTAACCTCGTGGAAAGTGTCGCGTGTCACATTCGAACCGCCCGATCGCCTTCACATCTGCGCGGTGACCTGCTAAGATGAGCGAGCGCGTCTTGAGATCGATCGCTAAAGGAGTGATGAGGTATGAAGAAGGGTGCGGTTCTCGGGTGCACCGTGTTCTTGCTTGTCTTGATCGGCTGTCTAGCGGCAGCGGGGGATCTGGTGGGGCGACGCGCAATCGTCATCACCAATGATCACGAGTTCACGGTCGAGAACGGCGTCTGCTCAGGGAGCGGAACGGCAGAGGATCCCTACGTCATCGAGAACTGGATGATCGACGCCGGGTACGACGAGTACGGGATTCGCATTCACGGAACGACGCGCACGTTTGTGATTCGGAACGTCGAAATCAGCGGCGCATCGAAGTCGGCCATCTACCTGAGCTACGTTCAGAACGGAACGATCGAGAACTGCCTCTTCGAGTCCAACTGGGTCGGCGTCACCCTCAACTTCTCCTCGTTCAACCTGATCACGGGATGCCTGTTCGTTACCAACACCGACGGGATGCACACATACTTCTCTCACAGCAACCAGATCGTCGGCTGTGTCTTCGATCGTAACGACACCGGGCTCTGGCTCGACGCATCCAATGGGAATGGTGTCGCCGGGAACCTGATCGGCGATTCGCACATGGGCATTTACCTGAACCTGGGCTCTGAGGGGAACACGATCGTCAACAACGCATTCGTCAGGAACCTGCATCACGCCTACACCGACGACCCGAACGTGTGGGACGACGGGACGCGCGGCAACTACTGGGAGGGCTTCGAGGTCATCGACGCGAACGAGGATGGGATCTGGGACTCGGAATACCTGATCTCCGAAGACGGAGAAGGAGACGGCTTCCCGCTGGTCCACCACAACCTCGTCCCTACGCCGCCGCCGGCGACCTGCGCTCCGTAAAGCCTGAGGCCGCCGCCGAACACCCAGACAGCCGACCGATCTAGAGCGGGCTGAAGCGATTCTCTTCCCAGTACGCGTCTCGAAGCCCTTCGTCTTCACGAAGAAGAAGCTGATAGTGTCCGTTCTCCCACTCCGCAAGCTCCTCGAGGAACCGCCGAACCGCCTCGTCATCCGCCCTCTCCGCCGACGCAGCGTAGAACTCGTACGCAGACTTCTCCAGCAAGACACCGATCGAGAGCGCCGACATTTCGAGGTGTCGGCCCGTGATTCGTCGTTTGAAATCCCCGGAGAAGATGCCGCCCGCCCCTTCCGGGGACCACCTTTCGCCAAGGACAACGGTCGCGTCCCACCCAGACCCGGCGAGAATCGAACGGTACTCCTTCTGCAACGCGTCGAAGTGGCGCCGCTCTTCCTCTGCGAGATGGGCTAAGACGTCCTTCGCGCCCGGGTCATCGCTCCGCTCCGCAGCCATCGTGTAGAACTCGAACCCGTCGCGTTCGGCGCGTAGGGCATCCTCCAGCACCTTCACCAGGCGTCGCTCGTCCATCTTCGCTCCTTTCCTTGTTCCCCAGGATACCGGATTCCCGAGCACCGCCACGCCGTTGCCTCCGTCTTCCCCGATTTGATTTCTCCACAGCGACTCCTACACTGGGAATCCGCGGCTTCGCGAGAAAGGGATCGCATGAGTTCAGAGCGCTTGTTCGAGCGCGTCCGAGGTGACGTTTCCTATCCTCTCCTCCACGTTCCAGTTTCCGACATGAGGGAAGGCCAGCAGATCGCCCAGTGTTTCCTCGTGAAGCATAAGGCGCAACGCGCGACGCGAAAGGGGGATCCGTATCTCGAGCTCGTCCTCGCCGACCGAACCGGGACGATCCCCGCTCGGGCGTGGTCCCAAGTCGCGGAGCGATGCGCGGATCAGTTTGCCCAAGGGGACTTCGTTTTCGTCGAGGGGCGGACGGAAATGTATCGGAACGCTCTTCAGATGATCGCCGAATCGATCCGACGGTTGACCGCCTACGAGAAGGAGGAAGGGAAGCTTCCCGACTTCGACCCGAATCTCCTCGTTCCGGCGACGGAACGAGACGTTGAGGAGATGTGGTCGGGCCTCGTCTCCCTCCTGGAAACGATCGAGCCCGAACCGCTGAGACTCCTGACCACGCGCGTCCTTGAGGATCGAAAAACGGAGTTCATCGAGGCGCCGGCAGCCATTTCGAAGCATCACGCGTACATCGGCGGCCTGCTTGAGCACACGCTCGAAGTGGCGAGCGGCGTCGCCAGCTTCGTCAACGCGTCGGCGACACCCACAATACACTCCGGCCTCGCCCTCGCCGGAGCGATCCTGCACGACATCGGGAAGCTTGAGGAGATGGAGAACCCGATCGCTCCGAAACATGGGCTATCGGGCGAACTCGTCGGGCATATCCTCCTCGGACGAGACATCGTCCGCGAGGCCGCTAGGGACTACGATTGGCCGGATCCGAAGCTCCCACAGCTTCTTGAGCACATCCTGATTTCGCACCACGGAGAACTCGAGTACGGAGCCGCCGTCCTCCCGAAGCTTCCGGAGGCCGTCTGCGTCTACCACTTCGACAACCTTTCCGCGAAGCTGAACATGATGCGGCTGCACATCGCCGGCGACTCCGAGGAGGGCGACTTCACGTCTTGGAGCCCAGACCTCGGTCGGCGCATCTTCAAGGGCAACCTCGCCGAAGGATAGCCTCCGCGTCGCTCCCGAACGGAAATTGCGGCCGCGAGCCGACCCCCTATAATCACTCGACATCAGCGGAGTCGGCACAACACGAGAACATCGGAGGGATCTACGATCATGAGAACGGACTACTGCGGGCGATTGACGAAAGCGGACGTCGGCCGGACAGTCGAGCTGGCGGGGTGGGTCAACCGGCGCCGAGACTTCGGAACGATCACGTTCGTCGATCTTCGCGACCGGACCGGAATCGCTCAGCTCCTGTTCTCAGACGACGGAGACGCTCGCGTGACGGGGACGGCACACAGTCTCAATCGTGAAGATGTCATCACGATCAAAGGCGCCGTCCAGCCGCGGAGTGACGGGAACGTCAATCGCGACATGCCGACAGGAGAGATCGAGATTCTCGTCGAAGCGCTCGAAGTGCTGAATCGATCCGAAACGCCGCCCTTCTTGATCGAGGGAGACGGCTCGGACACGACTGAGGAGACGCGCCTGCGGTTCCGCTACGTCGACTTGCGACGTGAGCGGATGCAGCGGGTCCTCGAGCTCCGCCACCGCGTCTTCAAGGCAACGCGCGACTACTTCTCGGACGCGGGGTTCCTGGAGATCGAAACCCCGTTCCTCACCAAGTCGACACCGGAGGGAGCCCGTGACTTCCTCGTTCCCAGTCGCGTCCATCGTGGCGAGTTCTACGCGCTCCCGCAGTCGCCACAGCTGTTCAAGCAGCTGTTCATGATCGGCGGGATCGACCGATACGTGCAGCTCGTGAAGTGCTTCCGCGACGAGGATCTGCGCGCCGACCGCCAACCGGAGTTCACACAGCTCGACCTTGAGATTGCCTTTCCGAACGGCGTCGACGAGGTTCTCAGCGTTCTCGAAGGAGCGGTGACCCACGTCTTTCGCGAGGCCCTTTCGATCGAGCTCCCCTGCCCATTCCCGCGCCTGACGCATGCAGAAGCGCTTGCCCGATACGGCAGCGACAAGCCGGACCGACGCCTCGGGATGGAGATCCGTGACCTCTCGGAGCGGGTTGCGGACAGCGGGTTTCGCGTCTTCGCGGAGGCCGTCGCAACCGGCGGCAAGGTTGCAGGAATCCTGGCGACGGGATGCGCGTCCTACTCCCGGTCCGCCCTCGACCGTCTGCAGGGGATCGCCGTCAAGGCAGGGGCGAAGGGCCTCGTCTGGCTGAAGGTCGGCGAGACGATCGAGTCCCCGATCGCCAAGTTCCTCTCCGAGAGCGAGCTCGCAGGAATCGTCGACGCGTTTTCCGCGGCGCCGGGCGACCTGATCCTTCTCCTCGCCGGAGACGGAATCGCACACCCTCTCGGGGAGCTGCGCCTCGCGGTCGCAACCGAGCAGAATCTCTCCGCGGAGGGCTGGGACGCCCTCTGGATCACCGACTTCCCGCTGTTCGAGTTGAATGACGAAGGCTGCCTCACCAGTTCCCACCATCCGTTCACGTCACCGAGGACGGAGGACATCGATCGGATCGAGTCGGAGCCGCTCACCGTCTCCTCCAATGCCTACGATCTCGTTCTGAACGGGACAGAGCTCGGCAGTGGGAGCATCCGAATCCACGAACGTCAACTGCAGAAGAGGATCTTCCAGATGCTCCGTATCCCGCCGGAAGAGGCGGAACGGAGATTCGGGTTCTTCCTGCAAGCGCTCGGCTACGGCGCGCCGCCGCACGGTGGCTTCGCGCTCGGAATGGACCGATTGGTCATGATGATGGCCGGCGAAACTTCGCTCCGAGACGTGATCGCGTTCCCGAAAACGGCGACCGGCACCTGCCCGCTGACCGAGGCGCCGATGGCCGTGTCGCCCGAGCAACTCGCCGACTTGGGGATCAGGACCGAGAGCGGATGATCTCTCGACGCCACGCGCTCTCTGTCGCACTTCTGCTCGGCGTCGCGATCCTGGTCGTGATCGCCCTCGCCGGAGGGCTCGAAACCGTCGACTTCGCCCCAGGTCGAACCTACTCCACGGCCGACTCGCGACCGGACCTCGCACCGGATTGGGGCGGATCGATCGGCGGCGAAATTGTCTTTCCCGGATTCGATCCGTTCAAGATCCTCATCCCGATCTGCTCCGCCCTGTTCGTCGTCGCGGTCGGCCTCTCAATCCGCGACAAACGAATCCGCCCGCAGCTCCTGCTCAGCATCCTTCTGCTCGCCGCGGCCATCCTCGGGACGGAGTTCGCATTGACCCTGCAGCGAGAGGACCTCGCGGACCTCGCCGCGGCCGAAGAGGAAGACGAGGAAGAGGTCATTCTCCCGACGCGGGAGGGGGCATCGTCAGCCCCGAGGATCGTGCAGCCGCCGGAGAGGGTCCCGTACAAGTGGCCGGTCATCGTCACGGTCGCCCTGGCCGTCATCCTGATCGGACTCGTGGTCGGTTCGATCGTCTTGCCATGGTTCCGGCGGAGGCGGCGTCTGGACGTCTCGGAAGCCGATCAGATCCTGGAGATTGCGACCGACGCCGCTCGCGAGCTCGAGGCCGGTGAGGACCCGATCGGCGTCGTTCAGCGCTGCTACGCCCGGATGCTGCAAGCCCTGTCGGACCGAGCCGGCGTCGATCCGACCTATCGGACGCCGAGGGAATTCGCGGCGACCCTTCGCAGGGTCGGCATCGGAAGCGAGAGCGTCGATGCGCTGACGCAGATGTTCGAGCTCGTCCGCTACGGCGGACGATCGGACCGGCTGTTCGCGGAGCGCGCCCACGGATGCTTGGCGGCTTTGAGGTTGAGTCATGATGCAAGCTAAGGCCCGTACGAAGAGACGGAGCATGATCTTCGTCTCGTTCGCCGCGATCCTCTCGAGTGCTGCGCTCTTCGTCATCGGAAGCGGCCGATGGAGAGATGTCTACATCTTCTTCGTGCAGTTCCACCAGCAGAGCCTTTGGGCTGCCCTCATGGTTCTCTCCATCCCGGTTCTCCTCGTCATCCTCCTCCGTGCGTGGGGCGTCGAGAACGTCCCGTACGAAGAGGACGTCCCCGAACTCGGATCGGGGCGGCTGCGCGACGTTGCTCGGCGGGTCGCCAAGAGCCACCGAAACGTCTACCCGCAAGCCATGCTCGTCGACGAGTTATCGGAGATCGCCTCCCAGGTCGTCGCGATCAACGAAGGCCTCGAGGCATCGACCGTGCGGAAGCAGTGTAGATCAGGGGAGTGGACCGGTCATCCGGTGATCGCGAGATTGATCAGAAACCGAGAGCTCTGCGGCCCCGATGCGGAGTCATTCGCCACGCGGTTCGAGCGCGTCCTCGCAGTGGTCGAAAACACGCTCAAAGGAGGTTCAGCTTGAATCTTGTCCAAGTCGGAGAAACCTCGTCTGCCATTCTCGATCGGATTTCGGAGGCCATCGTCGGAAAGCGCGAGGTCCTTCGGCTCGTTCTGACCTCCGTGCTCGCCCGCGGGCACGTCCTGTTCGAAGACGTCCCCGGCCTCGCCAAGACGTTGATCGCCCGCTGCTTCGCTCAGACGCTGGGAATGGACTTCCGCCGGATCCAGTTCACGCCGGATCTTCTCCCCAGCGACATCACAGGCTCTCACATCTACGATCGAAACCGAAGCGAATTTGTCCTCGTGCCGGGGCCGATCGTCTCGAACGTCATCCTTGCCGACGAGATCAATCGTGCAACGCCAAAGACCCAGTCCGCCCTCCTCGAAGCAATGCAGGAGGGGCAAGTCTCGATCGGCGGCGAGACGCGGCCTCTCCCCGATCCGTTCCTCGTGATTGCGACCCAGAACCCGATCGAGTATGAGGGCACGTTCCCGCTGCCCGAGGCTCAGCTCGACCGGTTCCTCGTGCGACTGGACGTCGGGTACCCGGGCGAGGAGGACGAGATCGAGATTCTCGAGCGCCGCTTCGCGCGGAAGACGGACGACGTGACACTCGACCCCGTCTGCACAACATCGAGTGTGCTGGAGATGCAGGCGGCCGTGGAGGAAGTCCACGTCTCGCGTGACATCGAACGATACGCCGTCGACATCGTACGAAGGACACGCGATCACGCGAGCCTCTACATCGGAGCGAGCCCGCGCGGATCCCTCGCGCTGGTCAAACTCGCGAGAGCTCGGGCCGCCGTCGACGGGCGTGACTTCGCGATTCCCGACGATGTCAAGGATCTCGCCGTGCCCGCTCTCGCACACAGGCTCCTCTTGAATCCCGATCTCTGGGCGCGGCGAACGACGACGACCGACGTTCTCGAGGGGATCCTTGAGACGACACCGGTCCCCAAGGTGCGGTAGGCGTTGTCCACTCGCCGCCGGGCTCTCTTCTCCTTCGTCCTCGGCCTCGGGATCGCGCTGTTCGGCCTGCTCCAGCGGCAGGGCCACGTCCTCGAGCTCTCTCTACCGTTCTTCGTGTTCAGTGTCTCTCTGGTCGTTTCCGACATGCTCCATCGTACCCCTCGTCTCCGCGCCGCCCGTCTCCTCTCGGCCTCGCGCGTGAACGAGGACGAGCCGGCGGACGTCACCCTTTCCGTCACCAATGAGGGTCCCGATGACGTGTTCATCTCGATTCGAGACGAGATCCCTCACGGCACGTCAGTCGTCGCCGGGGAACCGGCTCTCGCCGGGCGCCTCGGCCCCGAGGAGACCGCTTCGCAGACCTACACGCTGGTGGCACAGCGGGGCGGACATGCGCAACGAGAACTCCGCGGCTCGCTCTGGGCTCCATGGGGGCTGGCCATTCAAGACGTGACGCTCCGTCTGGAGACGCACCTGGCGTCTCTTCCAGTCTACGAGTCGCTCGGGGAGATCGAAATCCGACCGAGGCGGACTCACGCGTTCGCCGGAGCGATCAAGACCGGCCGATCCGGCTCCGGACTGGAGATCCTCGGATGCCGCGAGTATTCGCTCGGCGACGACATCAGGCGAATCAACTGGCGCGCATCTGCACGCCGTGACGAGTTGATCATCAACACCTTCGAGCAGGAGAGAATGACAGACGTCAATATCATTGTCGATGCCCGCGCGCACATGCACCTGCAAATCGGGACCGTCAAGACGTTCGATCTGGTCGTTCGGGCCGCGGCCGGTGTGGCCTCGCACTTCCTTCGTCAGAGCAACCGAGTCGGGCTCATGGTCTACGGCGACATGCTCAACTGGACGTTCCCGGCCGCCGGACGCCTCCAGATGGAACGCCTCCTTCACGCACTCGCACTCGCCCGGCCCTCAACGCGCGCCGCCTTCGGGAAGCTACGCCACATCCCAACAACGCTCTTCGGCACCGGCTCCCAGCTGGTGATCCTGAGCACACTTGGCACCGACGAAGACGCCGAAGTGCCCGCCCAGCTTGCCGCCCGCGGCTACTCGGTGCTCCTCGTCTACCCGAACACGATACCCCTCGAGCGTTCCGCGCTTGCCGAAGGGGAGTTCAGCCGGCTCGCCGAGCGCATCGTCCGCCTTGGTCAACACGCAACGCTGACCCGACTCGCACGAGCGGGCGTCCGCGTCATCGATTGGGACGTCACCGAGTCATTCAACGTCGCGCTTCATCATGCAAGCCGTTCTCGGCGGGGAGTTCGAAGATGAGGGGCTTCGCGGTTGCCTGGATCGCCGTCGCCGGCCTCGCGCAGTTCAGTCATGCAGCAGGCGCCGGCATGACCGCTCTCGCTGCGCTCGCTCTCGCTCTGTCGGCACTGTGGATTCTGGTGGGGATGCGCACTACGTCCAGAGCCACGGCGTTTCTGACTGGGTTCGTGGTGCTCGCCGCCGTGAGCACGTCCTCGGGAGGCGGCCTTCTCTTCCCCACTGTGGCCGCTACCGCGGCGCTCTTCGGCTGGGACGCCTGTCTGGCCGCGACGCGCCTCGTCGGCCTCACCCAGGAGAGTCGCCGCCGAATCGCGCTTCGCTACGGCACGACATCCGCGGTCCTCGCGACGGCCAGCATCGGACTCGTCGCCGCGGGCGCCACTCTACGCATTCCTCTCTCATTCGGAGCCGCAGTCGCCCTCTCCGTCGGCCTCCTCGCCCTGGCGACGACGATCGGACTCCTGTCGCGCCCAGGCTCGCCGAAACCTGCGGGTCAGGCCGAGACCCCCTCTTCCGCATCCGCAAACGAAAAGGCCGGACGACACTTGTCGCCCGACCCTGACCCTTCCTCAGACTAGTTACCGTCTACGGCGCGATCTCGAGCTCTCCGCAGACTTCTCCGAAGAACCGATCACCGTTCGTGTAGCCGTTCACCATCCCCTCGAATGCGACCGTGGGGTTCCCGTAGCCGGGAATGAGTCGATAGGAGAACTCTGCTACGGCCCCCGCGTCGAACTGGCTGCCCCACGCGATTCCGAGCTGCTCCGCATCGTTTCCCTTCCCCTTGATCGCCCCTCCGACGTCGACGACCTCGGACATCCAGCCTCTGGGGAGGTTCTCGGTGAACCCGACGCCCGCTGTGATCGCATCTTGCATGTAGACGGTAATCAAGACGAAGATCGATCCGTCGAGCTCTCGGATCGTCTCACGAACCGCGTACGCCGGAACTTTCCCGACGAGGATTCCGAGGCGCTTCGTCTTCCTGCGCCCGTCGGGCGCGGTCGACGTCAGGCCGACCGCGTGGAATCCGCGGGTTTCGAAGACGTGCTCGATGACCATTTCCTCAGTTTCGAGATCCGTCACGCCGTCGCCGTCGAAGTCCCACGCGTATCGGTAGGTGCCAGAATCCAAGCACGGTTCGCAAATCGCAAACGTAACCGGCTCACCAACTTCCGGATTAAAAGACGATGGCTCGAAGTCGGCCTCCCAGGCAAGGCACGCAAACGCGAACGACACGAGGATGGCCGCAGCCCCAATCGATGCGTAGATCCTCTTCTTCATACCCCCTCCTTCGGAAAGAACGAACACGACTCGCTTCTACGGAAGCGAGTCGTGCACCGATCTCCCGGTCAACCAATAGCCGATGAGCTCCTGCATCATCGCGATGTCGATCGTTAGGTTGCTCGTCTGAGGAACAACCGTTCCTGACAGCCAGAGCGAAATCGCGTACTGGATCTCCGCGAAATCGATCACTTCGGGATCCGGCTCGCAAAGGTCGAGTTCGTTCGAGTCCGTGTCCCATCGCGAGATGACGATGGGAATCGGCAGGAACTCGGTCACAGTCAGCTTATCCTCCCCGAGGACCGGCTGCTCGAACCGAGGCGAGGAGCTACCCAGAGATCCTCCGATCGACGCCTGCGCCAGACCGGCTCCTCCAGTCGCAGCGGCGGGCGGAGCTTGCAGCTGATATCGAATCTCGCGTTGGGTATTGAAGTTCTCGCCTACGAGCTGTTCGATGAACAACCACTCGGCCGTGTTCCCGGACTGGCGGAGCGTCGCACCGTCGTTCTCTCCCTCGATGAACGTCCAACCCGGCGGGAACGTTTCGACAACGGCGAGCCCGTTCAACATCCCCCGGATGTCGATCACCAGAACGACGCCGACCGTGGACCCAGGGATGGTTTGGTCGCCAGGGAGACAGGTTTCGATCGTGCGCGTCGCCGCCACACGCGGCCCCAGCTCGACGATGACGTTCGCTTCGTACGGCTCGGATTCTTCGCCACTCGCATCGATCGCCACCAGCGACACCGTGAACGTGCCCGTGTCATGGAAGCGGTGCTCCGGGTTCTGCTCGTAGCTCACCGTGCCGTCTCCGAAGTCCCATTCCCAAGCGACGACCTCTCCATCGGCGTCAACCGACGTGTCCTCGAACAGAACCGCTTCGACGGTGTCCACAACGTCGCCCACTTCGATGAGGAACGATGACGTGGGCGGCTGATTCGGATCGATCGTGACGTCCATCGAGTACGGTTCGGAGGTCTCTCCTTCTTCGTCGATCGCCACCAGCGAGACGGCGAAGGTCCCCTCCTCGGTGAAGCGATGCTCCGGATCCTGTTCGACGCTCGTCGTCCCATCATCGAAGTCCCACTCCCATGCGACAACCTCCACATCGTCGACGGAAGTGTCCTCGAAGGAAACGAGGCTGCCGACCCCGAGAGGCGCATCGGTCGCCACGACAAACGAGGCGCTCGGCGGCCAGTTCGGTTCGATCGCCGTGAGGAGAAGATGCGGAATCTCGATCACCTGCCGCACACCGCGGAAGTCGACGAAACGAACCGTCGACGAGACATCGGTCTCCCATTCTCCTTCCAAGACCGCCTCAAGCTCCATCTGAATCGATGTGCTGTCGCCGAGTTCGAGATCGGCGAGGCGCCAGATGGCAGTCGTCGTTCCGTCCGAATGCAGTTCGACTTGTGTCGCATCCGGCGACGCATCGATCATCCGCAGTTCGGCCGGAAGTCGCTTCTCGATCCGCACGTCACGTGCCGCGACGTAGACGTCGAGCCCGTTGATGATCTCCGTTCTCGCGCGATCCGACGGCGACTGGAAGAACTGCCCGTCCGTCTGCTCGGCGAACGTCTCAAGGAGGTTACGGTTGATCAGCGTCCCGAGTCCGACGCAAACGATCTTGATTCCAAGCTGCGCGGCGGCTTCTCCTTCGCCGTCAGGGTTGACCCCAACGCTCGACTGGCCGTCTGTAATCAGAATCTCGACGAAGAGCGCGTCCTCGCGGCCGATCTGATCGAACTCGCGGCGTGCCACCTGCATCGCAAGCCCCATCGCCGACTTCCCGCTCGCAGCGAGGTCGGCGATCGCCAGCCTGACGGCACCGAGATTGTGCGTCAGCGGCATGTCGAGCCTCGCGGTGGTTCCGTACGAGACGAGGCCGACGCGATCGTCGACGCCAAGCTGGTCGATCAAATCGTAGGCGAATTCTCTCGCCTGGACGAGGTCGGACGTGGCCGAGACGTCGATGACGAACATGCAGTCGATCGGGTAGCGGACAACGGGTCCCATCACGCCGATCGACAGCGTTAGCACCGCAGACGTCGGCTCTTCGTCGTCTGCTCCGACGGTGTAGATTTCGTTGGGGCTGATCGCCTGGTCGATGCGCAGTGTTCCCTCACCCATCACCGCCCAGGACAAGCATGCCAACGTCAAAAGGAGGACGGCGAGGGGTATCCCCCTCGCCGTGTGGTTGGTCGTTCTCATTCGCATCATCTCCCAGTGCGGGCCCAATGTGTTAGGCCGGCCTACGGATCACAGAGCCACTCGTCCGGGTCGCAAGGCCCATCGGGCGCGCTCGGGAGCGGATCGCAGATGTTTGTTCCGGTCAGCCAGTAGGCGATGATCTCCTTCAGCATGTGGTAACCGACCGTCTGCCCGCACGTCCACGGTACGATCTCGTCTTCGAGCCAGAACGCGATCGCGCGCTGGACCTGCTGGAACGAGATCTTGTCGGACAGTGTGATGTCGAGACGGTCGTTGTTGACGTCCCACCGGGAGATTGCCACGAGGACCGACACACAATCGCTGATATCGATTCCGCTATCGCCAGTCACCGGCGTCTCCATGCACGGGAGACCCGCATCGACGATTCCGTAGAGATCGTTCGAGCTCGCGTAGCAGGGGTCGCTTGCGGCGATCTCGATCATCTCGGTCTGCGGAACCTCGACCTGGTAGATAATCGCCTTCATCGTGTTCGCACTGAGCTTGGTCGGGTAGACCCACTCCGTGCGCGAGGCCTTGTAGATGAATCCGCCGTTCTCAATCGGAATCACTTTCCAGCCTGTCGGGAGATCCTCATGCAATCCCACGCCGTAGAGATCCTGATCGGACCAGATTTCGACCTTGACGGTGAACGTGCTCGCCGCCTTGTCGCCGCCCGGCCCGTAGTAGTTGAGCAGGATGTTGTTACACGGAACCGGCGTGTTGATCGTGCGCACGGCCCAGATCTGTGCCTGCGGGACCAGCGGAAGCGGAAGATCGACCGGCGTGCACGTGTACGCGTACGCCGACAGCTCCTTCATCTCCTCGAGGCTGATCGTCGCACCCTGCGTCCACGGCACGTTCTCCTCGTACTGCCACATCTCGAGAGCCCGCGTAAGCTGCTGCGGACTGATCTTCTGCGACAGGCGCAGGTCGATCGTGTCCGGCACGTCAATCCCGATCCTCGGCACGAGGTGGGCGATCGCCGTCTTCAGCGGCAGTGCGTCGGTGATCTCGATCTTCGAATCGCCCTCGATCGGAATCTCCATGAACGGCGTCATCGCCTGGAAGGTTCCCGTGATCGTGAAGCAGACCGGAAGCGTCGTCGCGATCAGCCGATCACTGTCGGGCACGGTGACCTCATACGAGATGACCTTGGTCGTGTTCGCCTTGATCTGGTCGACAAAGACCCATTGCACGTCCGAGCGTTTGAATGCGGCTCCGGCGTTCTCCAGAGGCTTCACCTTCCAGCCGACCGGGAGGTTCTCCTGGATACCGACCCCAGCAAGATCCATCTGCGGCTCGAAGCGCACGACCACGAGGAATGTGGTCCCCGGCAAGGCGGCGATCGTCGAGATCGTCCGCGACACCGAGATCGCCAGCTCGCCCACGTCGATCGACAGCGTCTGTCGGTCGCTCGTCCCCGCAGTGTCCGTCACGCGGAGCGTCACGGTCTTGAATCCGCCCGCCAAGTAGGTGTGCGTCACGACGGGGTCGGTCGTCTCAAGATCGAACAGGCCGTCGCCGTCGAAGTCCCACTCGTAGGACTGAATCGCTCCGTCCGGGTCGAACGTCCCCGACGCATCGAAGACGATCGGCTCGTTGATGTGAGGATCTGACGGTGAGGCGAAGAACGCGACCGTCGGCGGCCGATTCAGCGTCCCCTCGACAAGGATCGGATCGAACAGATTCAGGAACGTCTCCTGCGGGGCCCCGAGGCTCCCAGAGAGCACCTTGACCTGCGTGATCCCGGCCGTGAACTGAGGGAAGAGCGTCAGCTGGAACTCTTCAGTCAGCGGGCCCAGAACCATCCCGTCCCCGAGACCGTCGTCCCACGTCCACGCGATCGTCCCCGTCGGCGGTGTCAGGTCCCACGCGTCTCGGAAGTCGACCGAGTCATCCTGGACCTGAAATACTGCCCCGGCCGGGACGCCATTCAGCGTCATGGCCACGGCCCCCGCCGTGCTACCGGCCGCTCCACCCAGGAGCACGAACAGGGAGAGCTCCCCGCTCGCTGTGTCCCGATACAGGAACACCACAGCCGTGTTTGCCTCCTCGAGGCCCGTCGTGGCCGAACTCGCCGTATATCCGTAGAAGTCAACCACCCCTACCGGATTCTCCAACGGCGAAATCGTGACACGCGTTTCCCCTTGACTGACAGTGTAGAAGCCGTCGCTTTGCGCCAACCCCGTCGCCGGAAGTAGGAGAACGACCACCGTCAGAAGGAGGGAAAGGCCAAACAGTCTGACCTCACGCACCTTCATTGCTACCTCCTTTGTTGGCAATCTCATCTTTGCATCGATTGGAACGAAGAATTCATCAACACTCTAGCAGAACGCCCCCCCTCAAGTCTGTAACCCCGATTACGCTTCACGAGCGCCTCCTTTTCCGATCCCTTCGCCATTTCTAAAGCGCCACCGCCATCTGATAGAGCGCCGAGTCGATCGCACCCTTCGCCGCTTCGAGCGGATCGGCGGTCAGAAGGGACAGAAGCGGCTGATCGGCGTACGTTACCGTCGTCGAAAACTCGATGTCTCCCCGTGGGCTGAAGACCGTCGCCAGCAGAGCCACGGTTGCCTCCTTGTCGATCCCGAAGAGGAGCCCGAGGGGGCTAATCAGGAGCTGCAACGACGTATCGAGGAACGAAGTGGCGCCGAGGAGGAGGAGAGAACGTTCCGGCTTGTAGGAGATCCGATTCTCCCACCGCACGACCCGAAGGATCACGACGTGATCGACATCCAACGTCTGAGCGAGCCGGCGCATGCCGTCGACCGTCATGCTGCTACCAACGTACGTGTTCGTGCTCCGCTGCGCGTACATCAGCTGTCCGGCCGTCGATACTTCGCAGCCGGCAATCACCGCGCAACGCTGAATTGCGTAGTTCTTGAGAAGTTCAAGGTCCGCCGCCGGGACCGGTGCCGCTGCCTGAACGAAAACAGCAACCTTCTGTCCCGCGGCTCCGAGTCCGATTCCGAGGATCAGCAAGACGACAACGGTCCACGATGCGATGCTCTGGATACGCTTCAACATCTCTCCCCACCACCCGTCTTAAGTGCTGTTGCAGTCGGGGAGAGCGTAGCCTTGAAGGGGTTACCACTAAAAGGAAGGGTGTCGAAGCGGCCGTCCGACTTTGTCTAGGGGCACCTGGACATCTGTCCACCCAACGGCGGCCGGACGGCTGCCGATCTCACGGATCGGACTGGGATCTCGTCCGATCCATGGATCGGGCTAGATCTCGAGTTCGGCGGGCTGCTGCGCGGAGTGCGGGTGATTCGGGCCCGCGTAGAGCTTGAGTTTCCTCAGCATACGGCGTCCAAGCTTGGACTTCGGGAGCATTCGGCGGACCGCTTCCCGCAGGGGCAAGGTCGGACGACGCTCGATCAGCCTGCGATAGGAGATCTCCTTGAGGCCACCCATCCATCCGCTGTGGCGCTGGTAGAGCTTCTTGTCCCACTTCTGCCCGGTCAAGCTGATCCGCTCTGCGTTGATCACGATGACGTAGTCACCGGTGTCGACGTGCGGAGTATAGATGGGCTTGTGCTTCCCTTGAAGGATCACGGCAATCTCAGACGCCAACCGGCCCAAGCGCTTCCCGTCCGCGTTGACGACATACCAGTCGCGATTCCAGCTCTTGCCGATCTCCTCGTTCTTCGCCACAAAGGTCCGCTGCATGATGAACTCCCTGTCCAAGATTCGAGGCGCGATTATACGGTTGCGCTTCCGCCCGATCAAAGCTCCCGATGGATCGTTTCTTCCGGCGCGGGCCCGAGAGAGACGATCCCCACCGAGACTCCTGTCTCCTCCTCGATCCGCGCCACAAACTCGATCGCCTCCGCCGGGAGGTCTTCGAGACGCTTTGCCTCTGCGGGCGCCGCCGACCACCCGGCAACAGTCTCGTAGATCGGTGCGCACCTTGAGAGAACTTCCGCCGAGAGGGGGAATCGCTCGACTCGTTCTCCGTCCAACAGGTATGCGCGACAGAGCTTGATCTCGTCGATCCCGGTCAGCACATCGAGCTTCGTCAATGCGATCTCCGTAGCACCGTTCACGAAGAGCGCGTGACGCAGGGCAACGAGGTCGAGCCATCCACATCGACGCGGACGTCCGGTCGTGACGCCGAACTCGCCCCCTCGGTCACGAAGCTCATCTCCCAGAGCGCCCTCGATCTCCGTCGGGAAGGGCCCTTCTCCGACGCGCGTTGTGTACGCCTTTGCAATTCCGATTCGCCTTCGGACGTCCGGAGCCGGGATGCCGATCGAATTCCCGAGACCGGCAAACGTGGTCGGAGAGGAGGTCACGTACGGATAGGTTCCATGATCCACGTCGAGAAGCGCTCCCTGTGCTCCTTCGAAAAGAACATCCTTCCCCTCGGCGAGCGCGGACGCGACTGCAGCCGCCGCGTCGCCGACGCTCTCGATCAACGGCTCTGCAAGCCCCAGAAGCTCCACACGGAGGCACGAAGCCGTCAGCGACCCGATCTCGTCGCTGTTAGGCCAGATCCGCTTGAGAAGCGAGAGCCGATGCTCCAGGCGGTTCTCCAGGTCGTCCGGGCGCAGCAAATCGCCGACACGGACGCCCACGTGGGCCGCCTTGTCGCGATAGGCCGGTCCGATCCCGCGCCGCGTCGTGCCGAAGTGCGCCCCACTCCCTTCGACTTCCTCCAAAATCCGATGATAAGGAAGAATCAGATGGGCGTTCTCCGCAATCAGAAGCTCCGGCACGCTTCCCAAGTGTGCCGAGATCTCGTCGATCTCCTGCCGGAGCACCTCAAGGTCGATGACCATTCCCCCGGCGAGGACCGAAACGGTTCCAGGATAGAAGGCTCCCGCGGGGATCAAGTGCGTCCCGAACTTGACGCCGCGATCGATCACCGTGTGTCCGGCGTTCGGCCCTCCATTGAAACGCACGACCATCTCCGCGTCGCGCGCCAAGACGTGGGTGATCTTCCCCTTCCCCTCATCGCCCCATTGCAGGCCTAGGACTGCTGTGGCCATCGGACACCTCTCAGTTCTTCTTCTCTGTGACAGGATAGAGCGCGACCCGCACGATCTCGCCATCCAGGATGATTTCGTGAGTCTCCGCGGCACCGGTCAGACCTGACTCAATGGATCCAGACAGCGTTTCCCCTGCGATGAAGCTGCGATTCCTCTCGATGAGGTCTGCCAGGCGCGGTGGGCCTTCGTACTCGGTGATGATCCGATCGGTCACCTCGAAGCCCCTCTCTTTCCTGTCCATTTGGATTCCGTGCGTGAACTCGCGCACGAGGCCCTTCTCACGGAGCGGCTCATCGATGCGGCCATCGAGCAGTAGCTCTAGACCCCCCTCCTTCACCAAGATGAATCCGTCCGGCAGGACAGATTCGTAGACGACGTCCTCGGCATGCAGCACAACCGCACGACCGTCGAGTTCGACAGTCGTCGATCCCGAAGCGAGCAGCTCACGAAGGTCGGCGGCCGACTGCGACTTGATCCAGTCCCCGGCCGCTTGCCCGTCGGCGCCAAGACGCGGTCCGAGCGTACGGAAATTCGGGGTCGGTGCTTCTTCGTGGACCGCCTCGAGCGACGGAGCTAGCTCGATCCCTTCGACGTTCAGTTCCGCCTCGAGCAGCCGCGCCACGTCAAGGGAGATCGACACGTCTGACTTCACTCGGACGGTCGACAGCGGTTGGCGGACCCGGATCTGCGCCTGATTGCGCGCCTGGTGCCCGAGAGCGGCCATCCGTCGCACAAGCGCCATCTCCGCTTCAAGCCCCTCATCGATCCGCGACACGTCCGCGGATGGGTACCGGCAGAGGTGCACGCTCTCCGGATCATCGACCTCACGCAGACTTCGAAAGATCTCGTCCGTGAGATAGGGAACGAACGGCGCGAGGAGCTTGCAGGTCACAAGCAGGGCCTCGCGCAGCGTGTTGTAGGCCGCCGCCTTGTCCGGTCCCATGCCGCCCTTCCAGTAGCGCCGCCTCGACAGGCGAACGTACCAGTTCGATAGGTTCTCGACGAGGTTCTCCAGCGCGGCCGTCGCAGTCACGATGTCGTACCCATCGAGCGCCTCGACGACCGTCTTCGCCGTCGAGTGAACGCGCGACAGGATCCACCGATCGAGCACTATCAGGTCCTCGCTGGCGCCGTGCGTTGCCGGATCGTAGCCGTCGATCGAGGCATAGAGCGCGAAGAAGTCGTGGGTGTTTCGAAGCGTGTCGAGGAACTTGTAGAGCGGCTCGGCGACCCCCTTCTCAGAGAGGCGCCGCGTCTTCCACGGCGTGCTCGTCGAATAGAGATACCAGCGAATGCAATCCGCACCGAACTTGCCAATGAGCTCCCACGGGTCGAGAACGTTCCCCTTGCTCTTCGACATCTTCAAGCCTTGCTCGTCGAGGCCGAGGCCGGTGCTGAGACAGGTTCGATAGGGCGCCTTCCCATGGACGATCGTGCTCGTCGCAAGCATCGTGTAGAACCAGCCGCGCGTCTGCTCCATCGCTTCGCAGATGAAGTCCGCCGGGAACTGATCGCGAAACGACGCCTCATTCTCGAACGGATAGTGCCACTGCGCCGTGTGCATGCTCCCTGAGTCGAACCACGTGTCGATCACGTAGGGAACACGCTGCGCGTCCTCCCCGCAGGCGGCGCATCGCAACATCACCTTGTCGATGTACGGACGGTGAAGCTCGACGTCCTTCGCCAGATCGGGATCGACCGCACGCTCGATCAGCTCGGCACGACTGCCGACGCAGCTCACTTCGCCACAGCCCTGGCAGACCCACAGGTTGAGCGGCGTTCCCCAATAGCGATCGCGGGAGAGAGCCCAATCCTTCAGATTCGCCAGGAAGTCGGCAAGCCGACCTTCACCGACGTGGGCCGGGATCCAGTGGACTCCGGCGTTCTCCTCAATCATCTGATCCTTGACCGCCGTCGTCTGCACGTACCACGAGTCCATCGCGTAGTAGAGGAGCGGCGTGTCGCATCGCCAACAGAACGGGTAGTCGTGCTTGTAGGCGACCGATCGATACAGCAACCCGCGCTCGGTCAGATCGGCGATCACCTTCGGATCGGCATCCTTGACGAAGTCGCCCGCGCAAGGCGGGAACTCCTCGGTGAAGTGCCCCCCCAGGTCGACCGGCTGGACGAACGGAAGTCCGACCTTCTGGCCGAGCACGTAGTCGTCCTCACCGAACGCGCTGGCGACGTGTACCAGGCCCGTTCCGTCTTCAAGGTTGACGAAATCCGCCTCGTAGACGCGATACGCGGCGGAATCGGTTGTCAGCGTGTAGAGCGGCTCGTAGCGCAGGCCGACAAGATCGCGTCCCGAAAACTCCCGAAGAACGCGCGCACCTTCGTCGAGTGTCTTCTCGACCAGCGCTCGAGCCACGATCAGTCGCTCGCCGTTCTGCTCGACCTCGACGTAGATCGCATCCGCCGCAACGGCGAGCGCAACGTTCGCCGGCAGCGTCCACGGCGTCGTCGTCCAGGCGAGCAGCGACGTCGGCATCTCCCCGTCTCGCTTGAAGGAGGCGTCCTCATCGCTCGCGATTCGCATTCGAATCGACACCGACGGATCCTCAACCTCTCGGTATCCCTGCGCCACCTCGTGCGAAGAGAGGCCGGTGCCGCAACGTGGGCAGTAGGGGAGCGTCTTGTGCCCCTGATAGAGAAAGCCGCGATCGAACATCGTCGAGAGCTCCCACCAGACGGTCTCGATGTACCCGTCGGTGTAGGTGATGTAGGCGGACTCCAGATCGATCCAGAAGCCCATCCGCTCGATCATCCGTTCCCACTCGCCCTTGTAGCGCCAGACCGACTCTTTGCACTTCTCGACGAACCGCTCGACGCCGTACGCCTCGATCTCCGGCTTCGAGTCAACGCCAATCTCCTTCTCGACCTCAAGCTCCACCGGCAGCCCGTGCGTGTCCCATCCGCCCCGGCGCAAGACATAGAAGCCCTGCATCGTTTTGTATCGGGGGAAGAGATCCTTGTACACGCGCGGCATCAGGTGGCCGAAGTGGGGCATCCCGTTCGCCGTCGGCGGGCCTTCGTAGAAGACGTACCGAGGCCCATCCTTCGTCCGATCGAGCGTCTGCTCGAAGACCTTGCTCGCCCGCCACTCTGAGAGAAGCGCTTCCTCTCTTGCCACGGGATCCTTCGCCAGCTTCTCATACCGCTTCATCGTCATCCCTCGCTCGCAAACAACAGAGAACCACCGAACTCGCTACCTCAATGAACGCGTGAAAGCCTCAACGACGCCCCTATCGGGGCACAGGAATATAGATCAGAAGGGGGCGATAGTGCGCTTGTTTCCCATTCATCGGTCGATCACAGCCCGCATCATAGCAAGCCGTTCTCACGGCGTCAACTGCCTTAGCGCGCAAATCGACCCCGAGAACGGCCGGGGGCGACGCAACGACGGCGGACAGACCCTCGACGAGGAGGTGTGACCCTCTCCGATGCCCCTTCTGTCCGCGCTCAAGATCGGAGGTACGACCCATCGGTTTGCGTGCGTTCTGTCGCAACAGCGACGCTCAAGCGGCGTTGCGCCTAACGGAACCGCAGAGGATCCTTACGCCATGACGTATCGTCGGATTTCGTTCCTGCTGATCTGCGCCGCGCTTCTGGCCGTTCTCAGCGGCTGTTTCCGTCCGACCGGGCCGGTGGCGATTCTCGCCAGCGCCGTGGTCAGCGGCACCGCTCCGCTCGACGTCAGCTTCAACCTTTCCTACTCGGAGCATCCGCGCGGGCGCCCGATGACCTACGAACTCGACTTCGGCGACGGAACCGAAGGGGCGACCGGAGCCAACCTCGGACTCGCCGTTCACCATACTTACGCAGATGGCGGAACGTATGTCGCCCGGTTGACCCTTACCGACGATGAGGGAGAACAAGACATCGATCGGCTATCGATCACGGTCAGCCAGGACGGTCCCCCGGAGGGTACGAACGTCGGGAACACGGCGCCGGACTTCACGGCGCACACGACCGACGGAGGGGAACTCACCCTGTCCGATCTCCGCGGAAGCGTTGTCCTGCTGGACTTCTGGGGCGCCTGGTGCACTCCCTGCAAGCAGAGCATGCCACACCTCGAAGATCTGGTACAGACCTACGGATCCCAAGGACTCGTCGCTGTTCTCGTCAGCACCGATCCGGCCGAGCAGACGTCGGCGGACTACTTGGCAGACCATGGCTACGACGACTTCATCAGCGTCTGGGAGGCGGGCGGGAAGTACACGCGTATCGCACTTCTCTACGGCGTTCTCGGAGGTGGAGGCGTAGGGATTCCCCACACGTTCCTGATCGATCGCCAGGGCGTCATCCGGTTTCGCGGCCATCCGACCCTCGATCTGACGGACTCGATGATCGAAGCCCTCTTGTAGACATCCTCCTACAAAGGTCGCTCCGGTGGAACCGGATGGGCCTCGTCGGAGCTTGCTACACCCGTCGACCGCCAGCCGCGGAACCAGCGAATGGCGATCGCGGCGGCGCCGACGCCAACGATGTTCCAAAGGGGGAAGACCCAGAATAGGCCGAGGCCGTCCGCAATCAGCCCGGAGATCGGCGGCCCGATGACCTGCCCGGCGGAGAAGGCACTCCCCTGCATCCCGGCAAGCGCGCCCATCCCGTGTGTCTTCCCGAGCTCCGTTCGAATGCTGAGAATCGATGCCCGTGCCAGCGCAGAGAGCGCTCCGATCGCGAACATCACGGCAAGGAGCGCCGGAAGCGTTCGCACAAACGGCACCGCGATCAGAAGGAGCGGCGCTCCAAGACTCCCAACAAGGATCTGAGGGAACCTTCGGAAGCGATCGGCCAAGTAGCCAAACGGAATCTGCAGAAGGGCTCCGCCGAAGAAGTAGGCCGACAGCACGCTTCCGATGTTCGACTCCCCAAACCCGAGAACGGTCGCCGCGTAAAGAGGGTAGAACGAGTTCATCCCTTGCCGCCAGAACCCGCGGGACGCGAAGTAGAGCATCATCCCCTTGACCGGATCGAGCCTCAAGAGGTCACGCAGTCGGACGTGCGTCAGTCTTGCGGAACGCGTCACGCCCCTCGAGCCGTGATCGGCAGGCACCCAGACGGCGACCATGACCAGCGCGAGCGTGCTCAGGAGGCCCATTGCGACGAACGCCGCCTCATGCGACCAGGATTCGCCGACCCAACCACCGAGGAGCGGTCCGAGAGAGACGCCGAGGAACATCGACGAGTAGAAGACGTTCATCATCAGCCCCGCCCGATGCCGCGGCGTGATGTCTCCCACGTACGCCTGAGCAATCGGCGTCACCATCATCGACGCCGCGCCCTGCACGAATCGCAGAGCCCCGAGCTGCCAAAGGCTCCCGACCACGGTGTAGAGGAGGGAGAGGATCGTGAACGCGCCGAGACCGACAAGGATCAACCTGCGGCGTCCGATTCGGTCGGAGAGCCTGCCTACCCACGGGCCGATGAGCGCCCGGGAGAGCGGAAACGCGGCGAAGGCGAGGCCGAGTTCGAAGCCGCTCGCGGAGAACGTCTTCGCGTAGAGGGGCAAGATCGGCGCGATGATCCCAATCCCGACCAACGCGACGGCGGTCGCCACAAACAGGCTGGCGAACGTCCACGCATACGCTCTCCCACCGCCGTTCGAGTCCGTCACGGCAGCCAGGGTAACGGTCAGGCGGTCCCTTCTCCAACACCGAACACGGCGGATCCCTTTGAGAGTGAGCCGGCGGGTCTCTAGAATCCGACCATGGCTCACAGGAAAGCAGCGGTGGTACGATGAAAGAGAAGCTGGCAGAAGTCGTCGGAGGGCTCTCCGCAGACTACGCGGATCTCCGATACGAGGAGAACCGGAAAACGCGGATTTCGTTCCGCGGGAAGCGGCTCGTGGAGGTCGCCTCCTATGAAACGTCCGGAGGTCACGTTCGTGCGTACGCCGGCGGGGGGAAGGCAATCGCCTCCTTCTCCGACCCCGCGCGCGCGGCATCGATGGCCAAGGCCGTTGCCGCCTCCGCTCTCATCGTGGGCGACAAGCGCGACAAACCGTTGCGTCTCGCCGTCGCACCGACGATCACAGAGAGCTTCCCGATCTCGTCGCCGCGTGACGTGCGAACGATCTCGCTGAAGGAGAAGCTCGACCTCGTCGCTCACTACAACGAGACCATTCTTCGCGAGCCGACCGTGGCGACGACCGAGGCCAACTACGACGAGTTCGTTTCGCGACGAGTCTTCGTCAACAGCGAAGGGTCGGTCATCGAGTACGACATCGTCGTGGCGAACATCCTCGGCTTCATCGTGACCAAGAAGGAAGAGGTCCTGCAACGCGTCCGGTTCGCCTTCGGCGGGGACGCGGACTTCGGACGCCTCCAGGGCCGGGACGCCGATCTTGCGAGGCAGATCGAGATCGCACGTCGGCTGCCGGACGCCGAGCCGGCGAAGGCCGGCCTGTTCCCCGTGATCCTCGATCCGAGCGAAGCTGGTCTCTTCATCCACGAGGCATTCGGCCACCTCTCCGAGGCGGACGGACTCCAGAACAACCCGGCGTTTCGCGCCAAGCTCCAACTCGGCACATCGCTCGGAAGGGAAATCCTGAATGTCACCGACGATCCGTTGCCCCCGGGACTTCCCGGCAGTTACGTGATCGACGACGAGGGCGTTCGCGGCGTTCGGACGTCGTTGATCGCCGGGGGCGTCCTCAGCGGCCGGATGCACTCGCGCGAGACCGCGGCGGAATTCGGCGAGCCCCTCTCGGGGAACATGCGTGCCGTCGACACACACAACACCCCGGTCGTTCGCATGTCGAACATCTTCATCGAGACCGGGCCCCACACGTTCGACGAGATGGTCGCGTCAATCGAGGACGGCTACTACCTCGTCGGCGCCAAGGGCGGGCAGACATCGGGCGACCAGTTCACCTTCGGAGCCCAGTGGGGCTACAAGATCGAGAACGGTCGGCTCGGCGCGCTGGTGCGCGACATCAACATGTCCGGCGAGCTCTTCTCCACGCTTCAGGCGATCTCGATGATCGGCGACGACATCTCGTTCGGGGAGCGCGGTGGATGCGGCAAGGGGAGTCCGCCCCAGTTCAATCGTCAATCCGGGAAGGGCGCGCCGCATATCCGGATCGACCAGGTCACGATCGGAGGCGTTTGATGCATAACCTCATCGAACAGGCGAAGGGAACGGTCGACCAGGCTGAGCTCTACTGGAAGCGCGGGCACACGATCTCCGTCGAATACGAGAACCAGCGCCTTCAGCAGATCACCGAGAACGATCTCTCCTCCGTCGCCCTGAGAGTCATCGACGACGGCAAGATGGGATCGACCTACGCCGTCTCGCCGAATCAAGAAGGTCTCCTCGCGCAGGCCACGGCGGCCGCTGCCTACGGCGACCCGGCGACCTTCTCGTTCGCTCCCGCCGCCGACTACCCGACCGTGGATGTCTTCAGCGCCGAAACCGATGCCCTGACAAGTGAGGACCTGGTTGCACTCTGCGAGTCGGTGAAGGCCGGGATCGTCAAGCTGCGGGACGATCTTCCGTTCTTCATCACGGCCGACACGGAGAGTGAGGAGCTGGTGATCGAAACGACCGGAGGGGCTGACGCCCACAGCAGGTCGAACCGCCTCTTCCTCGGATTCGGCGCCCCGATCAAAGGAGCGGGGATGTCCGTCTTCAAGGTCAAGGGTTCGGTCTCCCCATTCACTCGAGTCGATGAACTGATCGCCGAGTTCGCAGAGTGGTACGGGTGGACGGAGAAGACGTCCACGCCGACAACGGGAAGACTCCCGGTGATCTTCTCCCCCGGCGCCTCGTTCCTGTATCTGTTGCCCCTGTGGGCGGGCGTGGAAGGCGACGCCATCGAGAAGAAGACCTCTCCTCTCTCCGATCGCGTCGGAGAGCAGATCCTCTCGGAGCGCCTGAGCGTGATCGACGATCCCCTCGCTTCCACGGATCCGGGGTCCCGCTCGTTCGACGACGAGGGGACGCCCTGTCAGCGCCGCGCGATCGTCGAGAAGGGAATCTTGAAGGGGAGCCTGCTCGACCTTCGAACCGCGGCCGCACTCGGCCAAGCGTCAACCGGCAATGCGGTCAAGCGGGAGCTGTTCGGCAGCGGGACGGAGACGAAGCCCAATCCCTGGCCGATCAACCTCACCGTCGCGCCGGGCTCCGTACCGTACCGGGAAATGATCGCGGGTCTCGAGGAGGGGCTTCTCGTCTATTACGGGATGGGCTTTCACTCCGGGAACTACCCGCAGGGCAAGTTCTCCGTGCAAGCGGTCGGCTTCCACATCAAGGACGGTGTCGTGGTCGGCCGCCTGGACAGAACGATGGTTGCCGGCGACATCTACAAGGACTTCAAGCATGTTCGGGCCGTCAGCAGCGAGCGAGGTCGCCCTCTCAGCTTTCTCGGCGGATTGACGCCGTACGTGCTCGTTGACTCACTTCAGGTCGCCGGCGCCTAGCTCCAGGAACCGGTAGGTCACTACAAGGCCCTCGCCGGCGTCGAGCGAACGAGGGCCTTGCCTCTTGTCTGCCTTTTGCTTATCTTCTCCTATGTGACCTCCTATGCCGTTACCGTCTTTTCGCGACTGCGCTCCGCTGCGCCCTTCTGCCTCTCTCTGCTCCTGCCGATTGCCGCGTGGAACGCTCCTGCGGCGGAGGACGGGTTCTCAGCGACGTTCGAGGCAATCCTCTCCCGCGATGCCCCGGCCGACGCAGTCGAGACGGAACTGGCCCTCGAAGTCGGCGTCGGGAACTGGACGGCCTCGTTGGAGACCGACTTCGAGGCAGGGGTGTGGGACGAGCAGAGGTTCGAGATCTCGCGGGAATCCGGAGAAACCGAGGTCACGTCTCTCCTCCGCTTCGAACCGTCCAAGCACCGACTCAAAGACTGGAAGACCAAGGTGGCGTGGACGTCCGGTGCAACCGACATCGGGGTCGAGCACAAGCTCACCCGAACTCGGAACTGGCTGTCGATCGAGGTCGATTGGGAGAACGCGTGGATCGAGATTGACGGCAGGCTCCGCTACCGCGCGACCGGCCTCGGGAAGCCTTTCCAGTTCTATGATGCGAGGGCACAAGTGGAATTCTCCATCCGCGGCATCGAGACAGCAATCGCGGTCAAAGCCGACGATGCCGGATTCGACGAGGCAACTGTGGGGTTCTCCGACCTCATCGTCGATGCGCTTCCGCTTCTCTCGTTCGACCTCGAGGCCAAGTGGACGGTCGCGGCGACCACCATCGAGATCGCCCCGTCCCTTGAGGCAGATGGGGTCAGCTGTGTCGAGTTTGAGCTCGAGGCCGCGTGCGTGAGCGCTTTCATCGACTCCCTTCGACTGATAGACGTCGAAGTCGAAGGGGAGTTCGGGCCGATCGAGATCGAGGGGACGGTCCTGTTCGACCCCAACGACTGGATCGACGACGTGTACGCAGCGAGCATGGACGTCACCGCGGAGATCCCCGCAGCACCTGGCCTGGATGTCGACCTCGAATTGGGTCTCTTCTGGGAGGGCGATCCGTCAAGCGGCATCTGCCCGGCGCGGATCAGCTCACAACTGCGCCTCGATCTCAGCACGGGTCCGGCAATGGAACTCGGGATCGACCTTCTCGCAAAACCGCTGGGGCTCCTTGGCCTTTCGTGCCGGCTCGAGCGGTGAACCCCGTGACGCGTGGCCCGATGGATCATGCCATCAGCCGGTTGCCGCCCGGAAGCCGATTCGTTATCTTCCCTCCAGCCTGGATAACCATGAGGAGGGTCATGGCACAGCTCCACATCCTCGATCACCCGCTCATCCAGAGCAAGCTGACCCGAATGCGCGATGTGCGGACCGACAACGAGACGTTCCGACGACTGCTCGACGAGCTGACCGCGCTGATGGTCTACGAGATCTCACGGGAGTACCCGTTGCGGGAGCGTCGGATCGAAACACCTCTCGAGCCGACGGTCGGAATGGGCCTCGACGTGCCCGTCGTTCTCGCTCCGATTCTTCGCGCGGGGACCGGCATGCTCGACGGAGTGCTCAGCCTGATTCCGATGGCGAAGGTCGGCCACATCGGCCTGTTCCGCGACCCCGCCTCCCTCGAACCGGTCGAGTACTACTCGAAACTCCCACCGGAGCTCTCCAAAGCGCAGGTCATTCTGGTTGATCCGATGCTGGCGACCGCGGGAAGCGCGATCGCGGCGACGAACATCATCAAACGGGAAGGCGGGAAGAAGATCCAGTTCCTTTGCTTGGTCGCCGCCCCCGAAGGGGTCGAGGCGTACTCGGCTGCTCATCCGGACGTGCCGATTTATACCGCGGCCCTGGACCGGCAGCTCAACGAGAAGGGCTACATCCTGCCGGGACTCGGCGATGCAGGGGACAGGATTTTCGGAACGTAGGAGGAGATCGTGGACGACGGAATCCAGATCGTCCGAACCCTCGTCGTCGCCGAAACGGAAGCGCGCCTCCGCCTCTGGTCGATCTACCGCCATGCATTTGAGCGACTGAACGAGCGGACGCCGATTCACCACGGCGGTTTCAGCGTCACCCAATTCGAAGCAATCATGCAGGACGAGGACGTTCAGAAACACCTCGTATTCGTCGCCAGCGAGCTGGTCGGAGTGGCGCTCCTGACGAACGCTCTGGAGAAGATCCCGTGGGTGAACGCCCCCTACTTTGAGCGGCGTTATCCGAACCGATTCCGGGACGGGAAGATCTTCTTCCTGCCGGCGGTCGTGATCGATCCGCGGCACCAAGACCTCTGGCGGATCGGGGCCAAGCTCCTTCAGCAGGCGGTGACCACCCTCGGCGAGGACGCCGTGTTAGCGGTCGACTACTCTGAGACGCTTCGCCAGAGCCTCCCAGCCTTCGTGAGCCGGGGATTGGGTATCTCGTTCAAGGAAGAAGTCCTCGACCGGCTCGTCTACCAGATCTTCTACTGCCAGGATCCTGACTAGGCTGGCGGAAACGCGTCGATCAGAGCCGGCAGGGCGGAGAAGTCCTCGATCACGTGATCGCAGAGATCAACGAGTCTCTGATCCTTCGGGTTGGCGGCAACCGCGAGACCGGCGAGTTCCATCACCGGGATATCGTTGACGTGATCGCCGACATAGCAGACCGCCGAAGGCGTCAGGTCATGCTCAGCGAGCAGAGCGCAGAACGCCCTTCTCTTGTCCCAGAGCCCAACACGCGTCTCGCTTCGGCCGGTGAAGCGTCCGTCGATGATCTCGAGATGATTCGCCAGCGCGAAGTCGAGCCCGAGATCGTCTCGGACCCAGTCCGCGACGATATCGACTCCCGAAGAGAGGATGCCCAGGAGGTACCGGTCTTTCAGCCGGCCGATCGCGTTCGAAACACCCTCGGCGTACGGTGCCGGGAAGAGGTGCGCGGCAACCTGCGCCAACGGAACCCCCTTCAGCAGCGCCGCGTCTCGAGCGACCCACTCCGGATACGCGTCGCGCCGCGGCAGGTATTCGGCGAGAAGGGCGCGCGCGGCCGCCCCCACGCCCGCACCGGCCGCGATTGCGCCCCAGCTCGACTCGAATTCGACGCCATGATACCGGACGAGCGTTCCATCCAGATCGAAGACAACGGCTTGGATTCCCGACATCGTCTTACGGAATGAGCAGACGAGCGTCTCCGCCGATCGACAGCGCATCGAGCGTGCCGGACGGCAGCTCGAGCGCGTACTGAAACGCATCCGCGGCCGAGTAGAGGTCCACGCTGTTCGCGGTCATCGTCGTCATCCCAACGAGGAGTCCGTCCGTGCCGAAGAATGCAATGTCTAGGTCGAAGAGAACGGTCAACATCGTGAACCGCCGCTCGGCAAGCTCATCGAACGCGAACAGGATCCCCGGGAACCCGTCGAGGAGTTCCTCCGGGAAACCGCGGAAGCCGGCCCAGCGTTCGTATCCCTCGACCGCACGAAGGACCTCAACGTCGATCGTGGAACCGTCTTCTCTCTCGATCTCAATCGACTCCGCTTGCAGGGTGCCGACGATCCCGAGCCCCGCTTCACGCGGATCGATCTGCACAAGCGGGGCTTCGTCGAGAACGGCTGCTGGATAGACCCAGATCGGCTCGTCGCCAATCCCATCGCCATCCGCGTCCGTGGCAGGCGCATCTCCCCAGTAGTTCCCCGCTCCGTCCTCGCTCCAGCGGTTCCCCGTTCCGTGATCGGAAACCTTCGCTTCAGCGTCCCCGAGGAAGGCGTTCCCAGCAAACGTGTTCCCGGTCGAGTCGAGATTCGTGTAGACGTGACTTCCGTTGTCGGCGAAAACGTTCCCGCGGAACGCGTTTCCGCGCGTGATGGTCTTCGTGAACGTCTCGGGGAAGATGACTCCACGCGAGTGCTGGCTCACCAAGTTCCGCTCAATGTCGTTGGAAGAACCGGCGACCGATATGCCGTACGACCCAGCGACGATCGTGTTCGCGCGAATGTCGTTCCCGAAGGCTTCGGCCGCAAGGACAATCCCGATCTCGCATTCGGTCAGACCGTTCCGTTCGATGAGATTCCCGCTCGCCGACTCGAGGGCGATTCCCTGCCTGGTGTTCTCGTGATAGACGACGTTCCCAACCACCTCGTTCTCTGTGGAGCCGCCGGTGAGCACGATGCCGGCGACGTTGGCAAAGGCGATGTTATCGGTCACACGGTTCCGGTCCGAGGCCAGCAAGCGAAGCCCTGTGTCGTTGGCGAGCAGCTGATTCTCAACGATCTCGTTGTCGTTCGAGAGGGTGAGCTGAATCCCCGCCAGACGGTTGTTGCGCACCGAGTTAGAGATCAGGACATTTCGCTCCGATCGATACAGGTGAATCCCATGTCCCGTCAGCACGGGATTGGCCCTGAAAGCGGAGTTCTCGCGGACGGTCGAGTCTGTGACGAACGCAAGGTAGATCCCGTCGCCGTCTGCCACGTCGTTGCCCGTGATCGTTACATTCTTGCTGGCCGCGACCGTCAGGTGCGTCGTCGTCTCCCCCTCGACCGTCTCTCCATCCAATCCGTGGTAGTAGACGATCTGCCCATCGTTGTAGAGATTCGTTTGCTCGATCTCGTGGCGGAAGTCCTCTGCGCTCTCGCCCTCGACACGGAGGCCCCTTCCGGAGGCGTAGATCAAGCACTCGGCCATTTCGATGCCGGTCGAAGAGATGATCTGAATCCCGTTGATCGAATTCGAGATCCTGCACCCCTCAATCCTTCCGTTGATCGAGAAGCCAATTCGAATCGCAGCCCCATCGGGGTCAAAGGAGTTGCTCACGGCGAGTCCGCGCAAGACGAAGGCATCGGTCACGTTCTCGATCTGGACGCCGTAGATGTCGTCCCGGCCGACTTCGATCTCCCAGCCCGCGATTACGTACGGATCGTCTTCTGAGCCGCTACCAGCAATGACGCCGTTCTGCTCCGTGAAGCCGGAGTTCCCGATGATCGTAATCGGGCCCCGCGTCTCGGCAGCGGCACCGAAAGAAGCGATCATCAGTCCAAGAGCGAGCAGTGGCAATGCAAAACCCATTCGCGTTATCCTATTCACGTGACGTACACCACCCTGAAGAACGATGTTTCCGGCCATTATAGTGCGGCCACCATCTCCCAGCAATCGAGTCAGAGCACGCCCAATCGCCGCCCTGGCAACACGGCATGCTACTCGGCGGCCTTGTCCTCCGCGTGAATCGGGTGTGGCAGCCCTGTGAAGACCGGCAAGTGACATCGTCTGGCGGCAACGTGCCGGACGTCCCGAGGGAAACGGAATACGTCCCACGACAACCCGCCGTTGGCCGATACGATCGAGGCATGAGTCGTGGGAAGCTCCTCTCGGTCGCCATTGTCGCCGTCTCCATCACCGCGGCGATCGCGCTCCTCTCGTCCGAGAGGAATGCGCCTTCGGCCTCCTCCGTCGCAAGGGGAAGTGGGCGGATCGGGATCTATCTGACGTCTCACGCCCTCGCGGTCCCGGAGATCGTCAAGGGATTTCTCGAAGCCCGGGAGGCGGGGAAGCTGAACGCTTTGGTGATCAACGTCAAGAACATGCACGGTGAGGTCACCTACGCAAGCGACGTGCCGCTCGCTCAGGAGCTTGGCGCCTCAACAGGAAGGATCGACTTCCGCCTTCTCCTACCGGAGCTCCGCCGCCGTGGTTTCTACGTCATCGCGCGACTGGTCGTCTTCTTCGACCCGCTCCTGGCCCGCCATCTCGGTCTTGATGCCGATTGGGTGCCTGCCGACAACGAGATTGCCGTCGCGTACAACCTTGCAATCGCGGAAGAGGTCGCCAGTTTCGGGTTCGATGAGATCCAGTTCGACTACATCCGGTTCGAGGACGTCGGTGAGCTTGTCCCCGCCTATGAGGACCGCTTCCGCGCCGTCGAGGCGTTCCTCGAACAGGCCTCCGATCGACTCTCGGGGCAAATCGACCTCTCCGCCGACGTGTTTGGCCGCGTTCTCTGGCCGTGGAACGAGCGCCGAATCGACCCAATCGGTCAGTCCCTCGACGGAATCAGCGCGCGTGTCGACTACGTCTCGCCGATGCTCTACCCCTCTCACTATGTTGAGCAAGCGTTCCGCGATCACCCGTACCGCGTGGTAACGGACGCGCTCCGAAGCGCTCGCGATCGTGTGACGGCCCGAATCAGGCCCTTCCTCCAGGCGTTCGACCTGAGGCTGCCTGCCGGCATGTCGCTCGAGACCTACATCGAAGACCAGATCCGGGCCGCGAAAGAGGCCGGGACCGACGGGTATCTGTTCTGGCATCCCGCCTGCGACTACACCGCGCTCTACAACGTCCTGTAGCCGTTACCCAGCCACCACCCATCAGCCTTCAAGCCACAGAGGCTCCGCCCAGCGTCTTCTCCTGGTCGGGATTCTTGCCAATCTGCTACGATCAGGCCTTCACGTGAAGGAAGGAACCGATCCCATGTTCACCATCATGCATCGCGCGAACGACAGCCTGGCTCGCGCCGGCACGCTGACAACAGCTCACGGGTCTGTTGAAACACCGGCCTTTGTCGGCGTCGCAACGCGGGCCACGATCCGGGGCGTCGAACCGAGCGCCCTCGTCGAAATCGGCCTCCAGATCGTCATCTCGAACACCTACCACCTCCATCTTCGTCCAGGCGAGGAGACGATCGCGTCACTCGGGGGACTGCACCGGTTCTCCGGCTGGTCCGGTCCAACGATGACCGACTCCGGGGGATTTCAAGTGTTCAGCCTCGGAGCCGGCAAGGAACACGGCGTCGGGAAGGTCGCGTCGATCTTTCCCGGGCAGGAGCGATCGTCATCCAGAAGAAAGGGTGGCACGTCACTCGTCCGCCTCGACGAAGTCGGCGCGAGATTCCGATCGATCGTCGACGGCTCCCCGCGCACCTTCACGCCCGAGTCCGTCATCCAGATCCAGCGGAAGATCGGCGCGGACATCATCCTCCCGCTCGACGAGTGCACATCCCCGCTGCACGACGAGGCCTACACGCAACATGCGATGGAACGGACGCACCGCTGGGCGAGACGCGCCCTCGAGGCGTTCCACCTTCTCGAAGATGACGCGCGCGCGCCCAACGCGAGTCAGTCACTGTTCGGCATCGTCCAGGGAGGCGCGTTCAAGACCCTACGTGAAGAGAGCGCGCGCGTCATCGGCACGATGGGATTCCCGGGGTTCGCGATCGGGGGATCGCTCGGTCGCTCGAAGGATGAGATGCTTCGGGTTCTCGATTGGACGGTTCCTCGCCTTCCGGAGGACCGCCCGCGCCATTTGCTCGGGATCGGAGAGATCGATGACATCTTCGCGGCCACTCAACGCGGAATCGACACGTTCGACTGCGCCGCTCCGACCCGGCTTGCCAGAAACGGGACGGTCTTCGTTCGCGGCGAGCCGCGACACAGGATCAACCTGCGAAACGCTCGGTTCGCGACGGACGACCGGCCGATCGACGCCTCCTGCGATTGCCCGACCTGCCTCAGCCACTCACGCGCCTATCTACGGCACCTCTGTCGTGCGGGCGAGGTCTCCTTCTACCGCCTCGCGACGATGCATAACCTGCGATTCCTTGTTCGGATGATGGAGGAGATCCGGAGTGCGATCGCCGAACGTTGTCTGGGCGAACTCGCCTCCTCGTGGGGATTCCCGGCCCGCTAGGAAACCCGAAAGAAACAGGAGAGCGGCTGGACCGCTCTCCTGGGCGAGAATTCTATTGAGATCTCCTCGTCTACGGAAGGAGCCGCCGTAGCGACCGGCTGAGAGCTCCGATGTCGAGCGACGAGAAGTCCAGGGTCAGGGAGATCCGGTGCGTCGCACCGAGCGTGTGCGTCATGAACGCGTAGTCGATCATGAATCCCTCGACGTTCACACCCAGCCCCGCAGTAACCGAGAACGAGCCCTTGGAGATGAGCCCCAATCGGAGCGCGAACGTGGGCATCGGCGAGTAGGAGACGCCGAGCCGAAGCTCGCCGCCGAGGTGCAAATCAAGCGAGGCGCGAACCGCTTCCATGAACAGCGCGGAGGCCCCGAGTTCGATGTCCATGCCGAACTGCTCCTGCACCTCGTCGTAGGCCAGCGCTCCGAAGAGATTCACGGCGGCGACTCCGAAGGCGATCTCCGATAGCGAGACCGAACCGAACCTCGTGTCGGGAAGCGACGACCGGAATCCCAAGTCGACCGAGAATCCAGAACCGTTCTCGTCACCGATCGAGGCACTGACCGTCTTGAATCGTGCGCCGAGCGAGAAATCGAATCCAAGATTGGGCAAGAACGGCAGGTCGCTCGGCGAGACCCCAGCACCAAGAATGAAGACGGTGTTGGCGAAAGCGAGATTCCCTGTCGGATCTCCGCCCGCGTCGTAGCCCGGGATGCTCCCCGAGTTGTACAGGAGCGCTGCAACTCCGAAGTTCTTGAACGTCAGCGCGAACGCCGAGTAGTTCGCCAACCCGAAGTGCGAAGCGTAGAAGGAACTGAAGCTGATCCCAGGGAGCTTGGCGAGCCCCGCCGGGTTGTAGTACAGCGTCTCGGCTCCGTTCACGATCGAGAGCCCGGCGCCCCCGGCGCCAAGCTGGGCGACACCGGGTTCAATGTCCAGGACTGTCGTCGGATTCTGGGCCCACGTCACGAGGCCTGCTCCAGCGAGGAGGGCCACCACCATCCAGCAGCTTATCGTCCTTCTCACGGTCACTCCCTCCCTCATCGCGTAACCAACAGCCGGAACACTTCGGACCGGATGGATGCGCCGGCCGCGTCCGTCGCAGTCACCAGCAGAAAGTACAGCCCGTTGGCCACGACCGTGCCTGCGTCATCTCGGAGATTCCATTGGTACTCCGTGTTTCCCGGCGCAAGCTCGACCTCGAACACGGTCACGCCAACGATGCTGAGGATTCGCAGTAGCGCGTTCGTCGCTCCGCCGGGAAGGGCAAACGCAATCCGCGCCAATGTGGATGCCGGGTTGGGATACGCGAAGACCGCGATCTCCGCGCCACCTCCCGCCGAGACAGTCACCTGCCTGGTGATGGTGCTCGTCGCACCATCATCGTCCGTTACGGTCAACTCGACGCCGTAGGTGCCGGCCGCCGTGTACGTGTGCGTCGGATTTCTCAGCGTACTCGTTTCGCCATCGCCGAAGTCCCACGCCCACGCATCGAGATCCCCCGCCCCGTCGGCGTCGGTCGACGTGTCGGTGAACTGAATCTGCTGATTCGCACCAGGAAGCGCAGGAGCGAACGTGAAGTTGGCCACGGGAGCAACGTTCGTCACCGCGCCGACCACGACGTTTCGCTCTCGCTCGCTCGTGGCGCCGTCGTCGTCTCTGACGGTCAACGTGACCGCAAACGTGCCCGCCGTCGCGTAGCGATGAGTGGGCGTCTGCAGCGTGCTCGTCTCGTTGTCACCGAAGTCCCACAGGTAGGCGTTGATGACGCCGTCCGCGTCCGTCGATGTGCTGCTGAACGCAACGTTGTCGGCCGTCGTCGGAGTCAGTGGCGTGTAATCGAAGTCGGCAATCGGGGGAGCGTTGATCGTTACAGGGACGGTCCGCGTCGTGAAGTCCACTACTCCGTCATTGTCGGTCACGGTCAGCGTGACGGGTATCCCTCCGCCGACGGTGAACACGTGATTCACGGTCATCCCCGTGGCATCGGGAACGCCGTCGTTGTCGAAGTCCCACTCGAAGAAGTCGACACGACCATCGTCATCGAACGAAGTGCTCGCGTCGAAGGAGACAACGTCTCCGACCTCCGGCGCCTCCGGAGTGAAGGTGAAGGCCGCCGTCGGCCGCACGAACTGCACGGCCACGACCTTCGTCTTGAAGCCAAAGGCCCCGTCGTCGTCGGTAACCCGTAGCGTCACGATCTTGGCTCCGCCGGTGACGAAGACTCTGGCCGCGTTGGCACCAGTCGCGTCGTAAACCCCGTTGTTGTCGAAGTCCCACTCGTAGGCGGCGATGGATCCGTCCGGATCACTCGATCCATCCGCGCGGAAATTGACGACTTCGTTGATGTTCACGTCCGGGCCGACTTGGGGCTCGAAGGTGAAATCGGCGATCGGGGGCTGGTTCGCTCCGCCCGTTCCGCCGACCTGCACCGGCACGCCCTGCGTCTCGGCGCCGAACGACCCGTCGTTGTCGGTGACGATCAGCGTCACCGGATAGACGCCGGGGGCCGGCCAGCTCTGCGTCGCCGCCATGCCGGTCGCGTCGGTGATCCCGTCGTTGTTGAAGTCCCACTCGTAGAGAATGATCGTCCCGTCCGGATCAGCCGACGTGCTGGCATCGAAAGCAACCGTCTGCCCGGTGTTCGGGGCGGCGGGCGCGAAGGTGAACGCCGCCACCGGAGGGCTCGCCTGAACCGGCACGACGTGGGTGACGAAATCGAACGCCCCGTCGTCGTCGGTCACCTTGAGCGTCACCGGGCGCGCGCCGACGATGTTGAACGCGTGCGTGACGGTCGACCCCGTCGCATCGGTGACGCCGTCGTTATCGAAGTCCCACTCGAAGATCACGACGTTTCCGTCGGAATCGCTCGATCCGCCCGCACCGAAGGTCACCATCTCGCCGATCTTCGGCTGGGCAGGATTGAAGTCGAACGCAGCCTGCGGCGGCGCATTCCGAACCGTGATGAACCGGAAGGTCGAGACGGTCGCGCCGAGCGAGGTCGTAATCGTCAGATCGATTCGATACGTGCCGGGAGCCGCATAGGCGTGCGTCGGGTTCTGATCCCCACTCGCGCCGCCATCTCCGAATGTCCAACTCCACGACGCGATCTGCCCCGTCGGGGTGACCGACTGATCGAGGAACTGCACGGTCTCCTGGCTGATCGGGCTCTGCGGCGTGAAGTTGAAGGCCGCGCTCGGTCCGATCACCGTCACCGTCTGCGACGTCGAGGTCTGCGCCCCGTCGTCGTCGGTCACCGTCAGTGTCACGGTGAAGTTGCCCGCGTTCGCGTACTGGTGCGCCGGGTTAACGTTCGTGCTGACACCGCCGTCGCCGAACGTCCAGTTCCATGCGACGATGACGCCATCGAGATCCCACGACTCGTCGGTGAATTGGACGATGTCGTCGATCGTCGGGCTCACTGGCCCGAACGAGAAGTCGGCGATCGGCGGAATCGTCGTACCGATCGTGAACGTACCCGGATTGACATTGACGGGGATGTCGGTTCCGTCGCCGGCTCGGAAGACGGTCAACGCGATGTTGACGAAGCAACTCTCACCGGGCCCGCCAACCGCGTCAATGAAGATGCGCAGCACCTCGCCCGCCGTCCTTCCCGGGCCGCCGACGATCGCCGCCGTGAACGCGGCGGTCCCCGCGACGTTGTCGATCGCGTGGAAGAAGAACCCCGAGAATCCGTTCAGTCCCTGAAGGTCGCTGATGTTCATCACGGTGGGATCGAACGTGATCGTCCCCTGCATGTCCGTGACTCCCGGAGCGGGAACGGCGCTCACCGTCACATCGATTGTCGCTGTCCCCCCCACGACCGTTGTCGCGTTCTCGATGTTCATCGTCGCTTGGCCGAGTGCGACCACGGAAGCCGTGAGGAGAAGCACGCACGCCAATGGCAATCTCATCTTGGTCATCATCCCCTCCCCGGAGAAGTCAGAGAAGTCGAAACAGCCTCGTTCGAAGTCATGGTTCGCCGCCAAGTCTAGGAGAAAGAGGCAAGAGGCCGCGAAGACAGATGTCTCACGCCATGCAGCGGATGGTCACCCGCCCCGCGGTAGGGTGAGCGTCCGAACGATGAACCGCGCCGATGGCGGCCGCTCAGGTCGCGCCTACATGCCGCGCTAGAGCGAGAACTCCGTCGACACGATGAAGGAGGGGCCGAGACCCGGTCCGGGTCCGACGTCGAGCTCGATTGCGAAGTCAACCGTCAGCCAATCGAGCGCCGCGACGCCGACGCCGAAGATCGGCCTGCCGTCATCCAGACCGGCACGAAGCGCGATCCCAAACACGACCCACTCTGCTCCAAGGCGAATCGAGCTGATCGCGGCATCCCCGGGGTAGAGCGACAGGTCGACAGACGACCGCAGGCCCCAATCCGGGACGACGAACCCAAAACCGAGAACGTGTCCCCACGGCACCACTTCGGCGATCTCGTTGAGAGTGTCCGACCATTTCAGCTTCGAGCCGAGGACATCAGAGGACTTCAGCCCGACGTGCGCGTCCCAGCCGTCGAAGGAAAAGACGACGAGGGCGCCCAGATCGAAGCCGACGCCGACCGCACGCGCATCGGCAAAGCCCTGTGAGGAATAGAGCTTGAAGCTACTTCCGACGGAGAGCACGCTCAGGCGACCGAACGTGAGCAGGTCAAGCACGTCGTATCCCGCCGAGAGGAGAAGAAGCGACTCCGACGTGTCGAACGTTCCCGCCGGGCCCGGGATCCCAAGATCGGATCGTCGAACGACGGTGAGCCCGGTTCCCATCCCGATCGAATCGAGCCGGAACGTCCCACTCAGGTACTGGAAACTCGTCCCGAGTGACGGGTCGAACTTGCTCTCATACATCCCCCCCACGCGGATCCCGGACAGACCCGGCAGACCGGCGGGATTGTAGTAGGCGGCCGTCGTGTCGTCGGCAAACGACACATAGGCTCCGCCGAAGGCCAGCGCGCGAGCGCCGATTCCGTCGCGCGTGAGGATGCCCACATTCACAGACGGTGGCTGCTCCCCGAGCACCGCAAGAACTGTCACACCAACGAACATCATGCAAACGGCCAGGCCAGCCACACGCTTCATCCGCTTCCTCCTCTAGTGATGACGATCGCCCAGGCCCGCCACCCGGCGATCCGCGTGCGGCGAGCCCTCTGTCGGTCCTGTCCGGTGAGATCGTAGCTGCCGCGCGATTGGCCCGAGCGGACGTTCGTCGGTCTTGCGAGTCCCGTTCGCACGTAATCGGGACCACAAAAGAAGAAGGGCCCGGGTCGTACGACCCGGGCCCCTGATACGCTTGGAATCTACCGATAGACCGCCACGCGCCCGATGCCCGTGACTACCGGCTTGTCGGCGCCGACGAACAGCACCTCCATTCGGTAGTAGTAGACACCGTTCGCCAGAACGTCACCGGCGTCGTTCTCCAAGTGCCAGGCGAGATCGTTCGGTCCCCAACCCGAGTCGTACATCAGCTGACCGGAGAAGTCGTAGATGTAGACGCGGATCTCGTCGACCGCCGAGGTCGCCTTCACGCTGAAGTA